>OFFQ01000122.1_pt1 | contig 71732 bp, 87 predicted proteins | sample 1521411 | NCBI WGS metagenome assembly OFFQ01 (sample SAMEA3504110, study PRJEB24116) | mouse gut metagenome | biome: mouse gut; feature: mouse-associated habitat; material: faeces | place: Denmark | collected 2011 | reverse complement strand
ACTGCTGCGGCAGAGCGTATACGATGACAGCGGCGCACAGCGCCAGTACCATGGTGATGCAATCGAAACGATAAGAAAAACTGGAGAGCATAAAGGGATTGGCGGGTACTGAGAAGCCTACGGCCAATAGTAGGAACATGGGGTAACATCCGGACAGATTGTGCCTGATATATAAAGTCAGAACGTAGGCAAGGAGTATGACAGACAGAATAAGCGTCAGGGGAAAGATATCCCCGATCGGCGTGCCGCCGCAGAGCCATTTGATGATCTGTTCTGTCAAGGGACGGCCATCGTTATTCCAGCCCGTTACGCCGCGCAGACTCCGGGACAGATCGTCCTGATAATAACGGTCGGCAAGCATGACCGGCAGGACATAAAGTCCGAGAAGAAGTGTTAATGCGTGGAAAAGACGGATATCTTTTTTGTCTGGTATCAGCCAGTCGGGAATTTTGAATCGATCCATTTTAAGTGCTCCTTTTTAGTACTATTTATTCTACGGTATTTACCAGAAATATGCAAATGAAAAATCCCGTGTGCAAAAATGGTTCCTTTCAAAAGATATCTGTGATAAAATGAATTGATTTTACAAAAATTAGAAGTAAGCGGGACTACAGGCAGGGATGGGGATTACATCTTTTTATTTTTTTTGTTTTTTCCACGTTAAAAGGCCCTTTTCAAATTCCAGAATGCGGGCGAGAGGGATTCTTCGCCAAGCATTCATCTCCTTAATAATGGGATGGACCGCACATTGCGGGCTGCCACCTTATTCCTCATCAAACCGCCTTTCGTTTGTGGTTGTGCGGTTGTATGCAAACTTGAAAAAAAATATTATAAACAAAGCGCCTCTTCAGAAAATTTTCTGAAAGGGCGCTTTTTGAGTGGTTATAGATATATGAATTTCTCAGGATCTTCGGGAAATTCTGTTTCAACGAGGACGGAGCCATCCTCATCTTCTTCCGAAAAGGAAAGCCTGATAACTTACTTCATTCTGATTCTCCTTCCTACAGCGCAACAGGGAAACCGTCCTTCTTCAGGCGCAGCAGGAGGTCCTCATCCGCACTTTCTGCTCTCGTATAGCAGGGCCCCTCCATGTGTCGGGCCCATTGAGCGCGTGCTTTCGTTTCATTCTTCCAGGTGCGGGCAAGCGAAGCCTTCCTTCTCTTGTACTTGCTGTCCCGTTTACTGACCCTCGCCCTCATGTCGGCGACTGCAGGCATAGGAAGACCTTCCAGATCGGCAAGGTCCAGATGGGACTGCTGGCGGGCGGAGCGGCGCTTTTCTGCGCTATTTTTAAGAAAAATCTCCCTTTCAGTGATGAGATTATTCATCTTCTTCATAGTTTTTCCTCCTTTTTATTTCACGGCAACGTTGTGTCAAACCTTATAATCGCTGGTTAGCCTTTCATACGCGCAACTACAAAAAAATATCAAATTGGGGTGGCACTCCCTCCCCGGCAGCCGGCCGAAGAGGGAGTATCCGCCTGTCAGGCAGACATCGCTTGCAGTTTTTGGATCGACTCAATTTTTCCAGAGAAGCCTGCATAGCTCATGTCGCCCATGATGCGACATGTTTTGGAAATTGCTTTTGAGTCCACAACGAACTCTACAATTACGCCGTTCCGGTGCTGATGCTTCTCATCGGTATGTTTGTCATCTTTGATATCGCCAGTGATGACGTCAAAAGAGAATCCGCTGTCCAGCGTGATTCGGAACGTCTCTCCGCAGCTTTGGGCGTAAAACGTACCCAGAGCAACCATGTAATAGTCGCCGTACCTGCGCAGGCCCAGCTCATCAGTCCATGCCTCCTGCTGCATTTCATACTGCTTGGATGACGGGCAGGTAATTGCTCTGTAGTCCATATAGGACTTGAAGCCGTTGTTTGCCTTCTCGTCCGATGGGACATCCAGGGATTCACCAAGTTCCTCAGGCAGGACGGGTTCCGCCTCGTCTGGAAGAACAGGCTCTGCGATGGAGTTGGGAGAACTGCTCAGAGGAACCGCCTGGTCAGCAATTATCTCAGTCTCGCTTTCCCGGGCGTTTATGTGCGTAGGAACCACCCCACCGTCGCTTATAGCAGCAATCGGGTCTCCGCCAGGATTCTGAATTGGAGCGGCGTCCGCAATGGGTACAGTCATGGTTTTGACAAAGAGAAGCCCCGCCAAAACCAGAAGGACTGTTCCTGCGAAATGCCTGCCTGTAAAAATCCCCTTCTGCACTTGCGTCCTGTTCATCGTTCTCGTTTCCATGATTTAACTCCTTCTTTTGAATTCACCTTTTTTCAAGGCGCCTTTGGGAAACAACCAATTCTATTGGTTGCCAAGTGATATGAAAACTGCACAAAAATTATAAAAGTCAAAATATGTGGTAAAATTCGATATTTTTTCGCAAGAGCGCATATTATCTATCAATTCCTCAAGGACCGGATTCGATGACTAAAGCCATTCGCCGGCATGAGCGGGTTGCTCTGCCCAGGTGAATTACTGATGAAAAGCTCCGTTTTCGCATACCATCCTTCAACCCATTCAACAAGGCAAAAAGTAAAAGGAGAATCACATGACAAATTCAAACAAAAAGGCGATGCAAACCATTGACCTGCCTGCTCTCATCCAGACTCCGTCCTACTCTTTTCTCAATACTGACCCTCACCTGAGGGATCGGATTATCTTTCTTGCACTTGGCGGAAGCTACGCTTATGGTACAAACAATGAGAATTCGGATGTGGATCTGCGGGGCTGCACCTTGAACACTCCCTTGGAGATCCTGGGTCTTGCGAATTTTGAGCAGTATATCAACCAGGACACAGACACGACCATCTATGGATTCAACAAGTTCGTCCGCCTGCTCATCGCATGCGCCCCCAATGTCATCGAGCTGCTGGGCGGGAAGCCAGAACACCGGATCATGAATGAGCTGGGGCAGATGTTGGTGGATAATCGGAAAATTTTTCTATCCCAGCGGGCCGCCCATTCCTTTGGCGGGTACGCTGCCCGGACTCTGCGGAGACTCCAATGCGCCCTTGTGGGACAGGAAATGCCCCAGTCCGAACGAGAAGCGTACCTGAAAGTCTCCCTGGATGGGGCTATTTCAGGATTTCAAGATCGGTTTCCGGCATTCAAGAAAGAGAACATCAACCTTCGCCTGGTGGACAGTCGCTGCGATGATTTGGAGATGGAGCTTGTAGCCGATTTTCACATGGACGGCATCCCTGTCCGGCAGTTTAAAGGTATGCTGGAAAGTATGGTTGACGTTGTGAAGAACGCCGAAAAGATGGGGCAGCGGAACCGGAAAAAGGACAAAGCTCATCTTGCCAAACATGCCATGCACCTTATCCGACTTTATCTGGAAGGCATCGATGTCCTGGAAAAAGGCGACATTATTACTTGGCGGGGCGACGATCTGCCTCTGCTGATGAGTATCCGTCATGGTGGTTTCCAGAAGGAGGATGGTTCTTTCCGTCCTGAGTTCTACGAGATGCTTGACACATTCGAGACGCGGCTTACCTACGCAAAAGAAAACACCAGTCTCCCTGACCTTCCTGACATGAAGAAGGTAGGCGAACTGGTGATGGATATTAACGAGGAGGCTCTGCACTATGAAGATTGACGTCCCTGACGGGGCCTTGAAGGTCATCTCCCAGTTAGAGGATGCCGGGTACGCCGCATTCCTCGTTGGAGGATGCATCCGAGACAGCCTGCTGGGCAGGACACCGAAGGATTGGGATATCTGCACTGCCGCCTCCCCTGCCCAAGTTCTTGGCTGCTTCCCGCACGAACGAACGCTGGAGACCGGGATGAATCACGGTACAGTCACAATTATCCTTAATAACGAGATGTATGAGGTTTCCGCTTTCCGAGCTGCCGAATGGGGGAAACCAGGAAATACCCTACAGATAGAGGACGATCTTTCCCGGCGGGATTTTACAATAAACGCCATGGCATACCACCCCCATGCTGGCCTTATTGACCCTTTCGGCGGGCAGCAAGACCTGGAGCGTGGGCAAATCAGATGTGTGGGGGACCCAACATTTCGGTTCATAGAGGATCCTCTTCGGGTGCTCCGCGCCATCCGTTTCTTCTCTGTGTATGGATTTGCGATTGATCCACGGACATCCAAATCTGTACAGGCATTTGCTCCAATGCTCAAAAAAGTCTCTCCAGAGCGAATCCAGAAAGAACTGATGGCTGCGCTGAAGGGAGAAAACTTTCTTTCTTCCTTCCTCCTCTACCCCGACGTCTTCTCCTCTATTCTCCCCGAGCTGACGACATGCATCGGGTTCAACCAAAACAACCCCTGGCACATATATGATGTATACGAGCATATTGGGAGAGCGGTCGTCAGTTATGTTGGCGAAGATCTCGCCATAAAACTCGCCTTGCTGCTCCACGATATTGGAAAGCCCGCCTGCTACGTCGAGGACGAGAACGGTATTCGGCATTTCCCAAAACACGGAGAGGTGAGTGGGGTTATGGCTGGGAAGGCTTTGAGGCGGCTCCGGTTCGACCGAAAGACCATTGAGACTGTCCAAGAGCTGGTTCTCTACCACGATGCTGAACTGCAAAGCACGCCAAAGAACGTCCGCCGCTGGTTGAACCGAATTGGGGAGGCCCGCCTGCGTCAGCTTATTGAGGTTAAGCAGGCCGACAACCTCGCCCAAGCCCCTGACAAAATCCCGCCCACTCTGGAAACCCTGACTAAGTTTTCTTCTCTGATGGAACAAGTCCTTACAGAAAAACAGTGTTTTTCCCTTCAAGATTTGAAGATTGACGGAAACGATCTTCTTTCCATGGGTGTTCCCCAAGGGAAAAATCTGGGTGCGCTTTTGGGCAGGCTGATGGATGAGGTGGTAGAAGGTACGTTGGAAAACCAGCGGGAATTTCTAATAGACAGAGCAAAGGAGCTTGTACATCAAATGCAGTAAATACGCAAGTGAGAGAGGTTGGAGTCGTCCGCCCTCTCCCCTCCATATGTCTTCACAGGAATTTACAGAATCGCTGCGAGAAAACCCACTCCATAAGGGGCAGGAGCAATTAGATTCTATTTTTAAGCAGTGTGATTGGTTATGTAATAGGCAGAGGGTTAGTTTTAAACCCTAGAAAGGAGAATAATGGAACACAATTCGCAAAAATCGCTTGTAGAAGAAATTCTGGAACTCTGGATCGACCTCACCGGCACAGACCCTGACAGCAAAAAGATTCATTTCCGCTTTGGCGACGAGTTCAGCCTTGATGCTGCAAGGGAGGATTTAAAAGAAGCACTCAGGTTGGATGACACTGGGTTGACCGCCCTCCTCATGTTGGACCGGTTCGCCGATGAATACTTTCAGTTCAAGGAATTCTCTCTCTGCGAGCTGATTGAAGACTCAGCCCCAGCTCTCGGCATGATCGAAAAAAGCAAGCGACTTAAAAAACTGCTTCACCACGAGGAACTTCTTGCTGCATTAGGCGATTTTCGTGGGAAGGTGTCCGGCGTACTCGACGCACTGCAGGCCCAATCTCCAGCCTACGAATTGCTGAAGGATGCGGCAGCTGTTGGCTATCTGCGCCGGGATGCTTTCAAATCCATGGAGACCCTGCATTGCTATCAGTTCTCTCAGGGTAAAACCACATCTAAAAACCTGCACCCAGTAAAGGAGATTTTCCTATTCTGGGACATTCCATCTGTGATTCGATTGGGCTTAACTATGCCTGACTGCACTTTCCTGGGACTTGTCAAGGACAAGAATGAGCTTGCTTCTTTTTTTGTTCTCGTAGCAAAAAATGGAGAAAATCTCACCGTTTACACGGATTGCCCAGAATGGGTCCACCCCCTGCAGAAAGATATGACCCGACGGCCTGGACGGGAAATGAGTTCCCGCATCGCAAAACATCACTTTCCATATCATCTCCTGGATGTGAAGTTTGACTATCGCGGTGATGCGTTCATTTCCAGGGGAAGAAACGATGGGTTATCTGTCATTCAAAACAAACTGGAGATCATTGGCTCCATCACGGAAATTGGGCCAGATGAAACACTGTGGCTTATCATAATTTTAGCAATGATGGATCAGACCTTATTCAAGCAGAACTATCATTTGCCGGAGTTAACCTACTGCACGGAAGTTTTATTCGCAAAATCTCTTCTGGCGGAAACCTCACAGGCCCTGTGCCTGCGGTCGGATGGGTCAAAGTTTGAACTGCCAGTCAACACAGTGGACTCTCTGGCAACGGATATCCAATACACTGGAATGGCTGATGAGGGAAAAGAAACGGTTTTTGGTCAAGTGAATTATCACGCCAATGCTTGGCTGGAGGAAAAGTATAAAGACCGGGTGCCACAAGAAGCAATCAATGGGCTCCTACTCTCTGACGGGTTCCAGTTGGCTCTCAGCTCAGGCGAACGTCCGAAAATTGCCTCATACGAGAAGGCTGAGATTGAGAGCCTGCCCTACTTCGATAAGATCACTTTTGACGAAGTCCATACAAACCTCCACACTCTGTCTGGCAATGAATTTGGTTCTATCCAACGACTGGAAGAGAACTACCGGTTCCTGGCCCGATACAATGAGGCTTCGGTTATCAACAAGCTGGCTCGCGCCGACTTCGAAGCGCATAAGGCGGAAGTTTGTAAGTGGTTTCGTTCCTGTATCACTAAGAATCTGGATCGACTCATTCTTGATTTAGTCGAGGCATGGCCCCTGCATGAGGAAGACCCTGAGGTACGAAAAAGGTGGAGCGTATGGGATTTCCGGCATGTGAAAGCCGGCAGGAACGAGCGCGGACTTTATTGGTTCCACCAGGGTGACGGTAGGACATGGGCAAAGACGCTCTGTATCCAAACGGGCAAGGCGACATCCTATACCGCCGAATTGAAACTGTATACACTGGAAGACCTGATGTATGCCACCGGCTGCAAGTCTATCAAAGAAGTACCTGAGTGGTTACGGCACTGGGGTAACTCCCAATTCTATGGTGGGAATCCCATTCTGGAACGCATTGACCCAATGAGTTGGGTCGTGAAGGATAAATGGGCAGAGATGCGGTTTCACAGTCTCTTCTTCCTGTCTAAGACTGCAATCAGGGAAGCTTGCAAAAAGAAGGGTCTTCCCCCTTCTTCATTTGTTCCCTATCCCGAAGAAGACTGAGCAGGCAGAAAAACATACAAATCAGAGGAGGGGTTTTATCCCTCCTCTGATTTATTCTCGGTAGATTCTCCAATAAACCACACATCGGTTTTATATTTTTTGCCGGATTTGCATACTACGCCCTACACACAGACGAAAGGAGTGGCTTTCTATGCTGCCCTACCCGGTTTTAGCGATGCTGATTAACATTTCCGGTCTCATGAGCATCATCTATTTGTCATTTCTCATTATATTTGTATACCACAAATACCCATACCGCAGGTGTCTGGTTCATTTTATCATTTCTCTAATCGTTCTTATCTTCTCTCTCTTCTGCTACTCCAAGGCGGGATATACCATTATTAGCTGGGGTTAACGCAATCAGTTCCCTCACTTGATATTTTTTTTGAAGAATCGCATAGAATCAGGAAAAGCTTAAAGGATGGTGATAAAAGGTGTCAATGCGAGTTGCGCCCGTCTCCCCGGCATATATGGTCAATCGCTATGTACCCAGGAAGGTGCGGGATCAGTCAGAAAGAATCCAGCAGGCTGGACGTATTTCTGAACCTGGATTCCAGAAAACACTCCGCCAGGCAGCCGCCAAGCGGGAAAGGAGCCGAATTTGACCGGGCCTAACTATTGAGTCTTCTGCACTGCGCAGGAGACTCAAATTTTTTTGAAAAATTTTTAAAACCATTCGATATTTTTTCCTACAACCGCATAGTATGTTCCCGGATTGAAAAAAGGAAGAGGCGTACCAAACCGACCTACTTTTCATCCACGGCCTGTGCGGCCAGCATTCAACCATTTCTGATTGGAGGTATTTACCATGAAAATGAACTCAGACACCGCAAGCAAGCTCATCAAGAATCTGCAGTCGGAAATCGACATGCTGCTGCGGGCCGAAAAACGGGATTGCACCTACTCCCACTCCCCCAGCGAGACCCCTATTGTTCCCGAGTACAGTTTTGCGGACACGCAGAAACGGCTTGAGGAACTGCGGGGCAACATGGCGGCGCTGCGTCACGCCGTCAACAGGTTCAACATTGAGACCAAGGTTCCCGGGTTCGATATTACCGTGGATGAAGCACTGGGCCACATGTCCAGGCTGAATGAGGACAAACGCCGGCTTTCGAGCCTCGCCTCTATCCCGGAAATCACCCGTTCTCGGGAGTACGGCAGCAAGGAGCCTGACCTCGTTCATCGCAACTTCAGCAACGAAGAGGTTCAGGCAGCTTACAAGGAGACCTGCGACCAGCTGATGCGGATTCAGCAGGCCATCAACGTGGCGAACCTGACCATAGAGTTTGACGTAGACGTCATTCTCTAACCTCATCCCTTTCCGTCTGCTTTTTGAGGTCTTTGCCTGTTCAAATACATGGCTTGAAATTTTTAAGTAGGGAAGTTGTCCATGTCAAAGGTTGTCCCAGTTGTTTCATTGTTGTTGTCCGTAGGGAAGTTGGACGTTTTTGATTGGATACATTCTACCAAATTCTAAGGCCCCAAAGTAGTAAAAGCCTGCCCGTGGCATTCAGGCTCGGTTTCTGCCTCGGGACTCCCCACCCCCTCTCTCCTTCTTCACTGGGAGAGAGGGGGATACCAGGAAAAACGCCCAGGACAAGCAAGATGTTTACAGAAGAAAGGAAACAGATTGTCAACAACCCGCCGCTAAACAAAGTTTAGTGGGGGGGTATCCTCGCCGTGATCCGATGAACAAAAGGAGGTATCCAATCATGTATGATTGCAGACATTGTCCATACGAGGACGATTGTGACTACGTCTACTGCCGTTGGGCGGAAGATGATGCAGAAGAGGCGTCATGAGTTTTCGATGTAATGCACCCATCGACTGTGATTGCCCAGACTGGAATTATGGGCAAATCCGGGCGGCCTGCTTTCCTACCCAATGCAAATATATTGTGAAGACTTACAGGATAAAGCGTTGTAATTGTGGAGCAAACACTTCTCCCCTCTTGTACGGAGAGGGTGCTGCCCGTCAATACATCCATGACACGGCAAACCACGAGTCATTCACCTGGAGCGAATTTGCCGGATATGCAGTCGAGTGTCCGAACTGTAAAGTAAAAACGCCATATTGTCAGTCACCGGAGGAAGCCGTTCGGCTCTGGAATTGTAAAAGAAAGGAATAATTTATATGAGTTTATGCTGTGATGCCGATCACGACATTTCTTGCCAGGTCCGCAATTCCGGCAAAGCTGGAAAGGACCCTCAATGCAAAGACTGTTTTTATCGAGTTGAAATCTTCGACATTTCACCCTGCAAGTGTGGAGCCTGCGAACATCCTGAGCTTTTGGAGGAAGGAACAGCCCAGCGAGTAATCAAAAACAAACACGAGAAAAGGCAGTTTAAGTGGGTCGGAGAGAGCCGGTTTGCAGTAAAATGCCCCGCCTGCAGTGCAACCACTCCCCTGCTGGAGTCCCCTGAAAAGGCAGCGGCAGAGTGGAACAGGTACTGTGGAACTTTTCCCGGGGTGGCCCAGCAATGAAAGTTCGTATGCATTTCAAACGTGAAAGCCAGACAGTAACCAATTATTGCTGCCGTTTTTGCGGTTTCAAGGTTCGATTCTGGCACAATATCTTTTTTGACGCCGTCACTCTCCCCTTGTCCCGCCTCCTTCTTGTATCCCACGCGCTTATCCGACATTGGGGAATTTTCGGTATGAAAGAGAATCTTCTTCATCTCCGGTCAGCGTTTCTATACCTGTTGCTGGTCATCCCCATACTCCTTCTGGATTTCATCCACGGTATCCTCTGGCTTCTGACCTTCCCCTTCTGGTGGATACACGAACAACTCTGATAAGAAAGGACTGAAAAAACATGAGCAACGTGAGCATTTCATCCATTGAGGACAGAACCATCGAACTGGCGTGCTACATCATCGAGAATAAGGCTACTATACGCACGGCGGCGGACTGCATCGGCATCAGCAAGAGCGTCGCCCACTCCGATCTCCTCTATCGTCTCCCCTATCTCAACCCTCCCCTCTTTGAGGAGGTCCGCACCGTTCTGAACTGGAACTTTGCAGAGCGACAGATTCGGGGTGGGCATGCAACACAGAAAGTCCTTGCTCGGCGGAAAAACAAAGCAAAGGAGGCTGCGGGATGAGTCCGATGCTGATCTTTTTGGCTATTGCTGCCATCTTCATTGCCATCGCCACCATGGCTACTTTCGGTTGGCGTATGGTAGAAAAGCATACTTTCTCCGAGTTCTTTGTGGGGCAGGTCATCGGGGAGCAGAAGGGGAAGATTCCAGGGTTCAAACAGTACATATTCTCCTACAAGAAGCGCGGGAAGCCGAACATTGTTGCTTCCAGACCCCTCTGGCGCTCAAAACAGCTAAAAAGCGATGGATTGTATCAAATCCAGGTTTTTCATCGAAGGATTAAGGGTAAGAAAGCTGTGGTTTGGGCAATACCGATTCTAAAAATGAGGAAGGAATCTGCCCATGTCTAAAAAAATGGAGTCTACGAAAAGTTGTGGGCAAGGGGAGGTAAAAATCATCTCCTCCTTCCGTAAAACAGCTGTTTTTATTACAACTGCAAATGGCGAAACCATAGCTTGGGCATCTTCTGCGACTGATGACATATACGAGTCAACAAAAGTCGTGGCGGCAAAGGCAGTTGAATCCGGAATACAGGGCATCAATGTTACTGTCAAAGGCCACGGCAAAGGAAGAGAGTCCGCAATTCGAGGGCTCCTGGAAGCTGGACTGAAAATAAGGCTCATCCGTGACAGGACTCCTATCCCGCATAACAGCGTCGCTCCCTGCAGTCGCAGGCATCATGAAAATAGCATATAGGGTATCATCTTTCTTCAATTCCTACCGCAAACTACCTCCGCCAGATTCCGGCGGAGGTTTATATTTTTTATCTATCCTGCATAGTATCCAGCAAACAAATAGCAAAGGAAATAAAGGAAAAGGAGGAGTCAAATGGCAAAATATATGATTGGAGTTACCGAAGCGGGAGACGCTAGTGTGAACCTGCAATGGGAAAAAACTCTGGAAAAGGTTGATGGAGCAATCCTGGTCACGAAGAATGTCTCTAAGGACTTTCGAGCTGCAGTAATGCGAAGCCCCAATAAGGTAATTGTTCATGCTACTGTTACCGGATTTGGCGGAACTATTCTGGAGCCGAATGTCCCCAGAGCCAGCGAGTCATTAGAGAATACTATGGGCCTTTTGTGCGATGGATTCCCGCAGGAGCGAATCGTTGTCCGGGTAGACCCCATTATCCCTACTGAAAAGGGACTAGATACCGCTCTTTCCACCATTGAGCTGTTCATGGCGGAAGGCTTCAGCCGGTATCGCATCAGCGTCATCGACATGTACCCGCATGTCAGAGAACGTTTCGCAAAAACCGGACTTCCCCTCCCCTACGGCGACAAGATGTACGCCGGCACAGAGCAAATGGGGCTGGTCGATGCCATGCTTCTGGAGACGAAAGCCTTCTGGGAGTATCTGGGGAACCGACCGGGTGAGCTGAGGATTGAGTCATGTGCAGAGCCATGGCTGAAAGAGCCTATCCCCTGCGGATGTGTCTCCTCTTACGACCTCTCATTGCTGGGCTTGGACCCTAGCGAGGCTGACTCCGTTGGGCCGCAGCGACAGCACTGCATGTGCTATTCCGGCAAGAAAGAGCTTCTCTCATCCAGACACCCTTGCCGGCATAACTGCCTCTATTGCTACTGGAAATCCTGAAAAGAAACCGAAAAGGAGAATTTCAATGAAAGAAATTACGCTGAAACAAGTAGAGAACGGGTTCAGGTCCGGGGTTGTTCGGCTCACAACAGGACCTATGGAGGAAGGGACCGTCTGTCAGATTGGCGAGCATTGGTTCTACTTCGGCGGCATGACCGCTGAGGAAGAGTCCCCCGACGAGTACCGGCGAAACGTACCGGAGGAGGATATCATCCGAGAAATCTTCGATACACTGGAGTCAATTCGGAAGAGCGGCTTCACCGACGAGTACCTGTACTATTACTACAGCCTGGCGGAAGCCGGCTGCTGATGCCCTCACAGGGCAGGATCAAGACAAGGAGGATTTTAAATGAAGTCTCAAAAATTTTATGAGCGGGCACTGCGGAAATACTTCGATGCCAATCTTCTGCGGTATGCGAAAACGGCAGAGTGGAGTGTGGATCCAGCCCCCAACCAGTGGAAGTTTGATATTCCGGAGCTTGGTATTGAGGTCAACCTTGTTTGCGCCGATGATGGAACGGTGAAGGAAACTCGAACCCCACTGAAGTAACACACTCGCTAATATTTTTCCGCTGAAAACCATATGACATCAAATAAAAAAGGAGGATACCTATGGATATTAGCAATGTAAAAGACAAGATCGTCTATGTGGCGTCTCCGTACGCCGGCGATATCGAGAAGAATGTGCGGTATGCCCAGGATGCCTGCCGCGCCGTCCTTCTCGCAGGTGCCCACCCCTACGCCCCCCATCTGTACATCACCAACATCCTCCGGGACGATGTTCCGGAAGAGCGGGAGCAAGGGCTGAAGACTGGTCTGGCTTTCCTCACCGTCTGTGATGAGTTGTGGGTCTTTGGGCCTCGAATCAGCAACGGAATGGCTGGCGAGATTGCCGAGGCCAAGCGCCTGGGTAAGCCTATCAGATACATGGATCTGGATCTAAAGATTATCGAACAAGACAGTTAAAAGATGTAGAGAGCGCCCTAAGCCGGGGCGCTCTCCTTCTGAAGGAGGATATAAATGGCTGTTTTTATTGGAGTAGAAAGCGTTGTCATGAACGCTCTGATTGACATAAAAGAGAACTGTGATAAGCAGGAACTGACCTTCGAAGAAATAGTGCGATATGGGAAAGCTGCGGCGCGAACCTATCAAAAAGAGGCGGGCGAGGAAGCGATACTGCTGCTCTCTGAGGCAGACCAGGTGAGTATGATAGAGAATTATCCGCAGTACTTGGATACTAGAGCATATGTGGAACGCAGAGTATTCAGATTGCAGGACGACGCCCCTATGGATGAAATTAAGGAGCTTTTCCGGTGGCTGCTGAGCATAAATCTTTTAAACTCATTCTTGTCACCAGAGACATCTGCCTCCCTTCGCGGCTGATTCGAAAGACATATACGCCGATTGGTGGAGGACAATAAACCTAAGCGAGAAAAGACATTCCTGGTTTTCCCTGACGTCTTTTCGATATTTTTTTAAGGAACCGCATAGTATAAGGCATGAAATACATGCCTGAATTTCCAGGCTTTCAATAAGAATGAAAGAAAGGAGATTATTATGATTACAGTAACAGCTGTTCTCTTGGGTTCCTCCCCTTCTCACGCACTCTCTCTCGCACAAAGCATTAAATCGGTCTATGGCGGACAATTGACAACTCTTGTTGATAATGTCAGAGTCTATTGCTCTATGCGGTGTGAAGAACCAGACAGCGATGAAATAGATGAAAAAGACGTTATGATTACTCGAATTCTGCGAGAGATAAAGATTCGGGATGCTTTTGAGCAAAAGCTGGCGTCTTTTGGCTGCCCATATACATTCCTTGAAGACAGCGACACAGACGAAAATCTCACACTGGGAGAAATGCGGGCCTGTGATGGAGCAAATGAGCTATTGACTCACCTTTACAAGCTGGAATCCCTCCGCTCTGTACTTGCTCTACATGAGGAAACGTTCCGATATGTTGAGGCAATGGACGCCCTGCTCCCCTATGTGAAGAAGTCAATCTTTTCCAAGGATAATTGATGTCTCTGCGGACACTGATTTTTTCAAAAGAAGGAGTCTAGGCATTTCCCCACTTAACACTCTGTTGGGCGGGACTCGCTGGGCATTGCACCAAAGCCACAAGAATGCGGTGGGCGTCTATTCAAATCCTTGCGCAAAAATTTTAAAGGAGGTTCTGTTATGGAACGCAAAAACAAGAAAAATTACTATCTGGACATCGCTGAAGCCACAATCAGCAGGTCAACCTGTCTGCGGCGGCAGTACGGGGCCATCATCGTGAAAAACGACGAAATCATCTCTACCGGCTATAATGGCGCTCCCAGAGGACGAAAAAACTGTTGCGATCTGGGCAGCTGCAAGCGAGAAGCCATGCAGGTGCCTAGGGGAGAGCGGTATGAACTCTGCCGAAGCGTTCATGCAGAGGCAAATGCTATCATCTCCGCCGCACGGCGGGATATGGTTGGAGGAACCCTTTACTTGTCCGGGCGGGATACCGCTACCGGGGAACTACTCCCTGATGCCACCCCTTGCTCTATGTGCCGGCGGCTGATTATCAATGCTGGGTTGTCCAAAGTCATCATGCGCACCGGGGCTGACTCCTTCTCAGAGGTCGACGTCGAGGAATGGATCCAGGACGAAGGCTGACCGCTCCTACCCCCTCACGGAGTGGGCTTCCTCGCAGTGCGCCTTGTAAATTCCTATACAGAATACAAACAAAAAAATCCCCAGATGGCAAACTGCTATCTGGGGATACTGCATTTTTGCATCAAATTATAGACTTGTTGGATCTTAGCCAAGCAGCTCATCGGGTTCATCAGGGTTTTCTCCGACGATTGCCTGTACCCTGCCCACCTGCCCATCCACAAGCATGACCTTGATTCCGCGCCAGTGGTTCGGGCTATTTGTGAGGATACGCCCCACTGTCCCCCGGGTAAGCTTCCCTGTAGGCTGATCTTTCTTCAGGACAATATCTACAGTCTGTCCCGGATGGATGCGGGATCGAAGCTGATGAGACTCGAAATTGCTCATAGTAAAATCTCCTTTAATAATAGTTCCATTTTTATTTATCACGGAAAAAGCGTCCTGCCCATCATTTTCCTGGTAGAAAACACGAAAAACAATAAGGCGGGACGCTTATCTGCATAGGAGGTCATGGCTCCCTGCAGGCTGGACCCCATAACAATCCAGGCGGCAGTTTCTAGTCATTCGCCGGCGAGCCGCAAGCCGGCAAATCAAGTGTCTTATTCCACAGCCAGCCCAATATGGACATCACAACTCCCACCCCAAAACACAGCCCGCACATACGCCTGGCAGGAGGAGCGGGATACAGCCCCCAAAGTCTTACTCATTCCTATATCGGAAAGATTTTTTGCTGAGGGGAGAATTTAACCGCAACCGCAGAGTCAGCAGCTGCACTCGGAACTGACAGGACTTGAACCTGCGATCTCCATCACCGGAATAAATCCAGATGAGTGGCGGAATTCACCCCGCCTCCAGTTCCATAGATTCCCCAGCACAGCCTTGCACCGGGGAGATGCTGGGGAAAATCACGAAAGGAGAAAACGCCAGGGCTAACAAGGCCCCTGGAGCGGGTGACGAGAATCGAACTCGCATCCCCAGCTTGGAAGGCTGGTGCCCTTGCCATTGTGCTACACCCGCATTAAATTCGGCTTAACGCACCGGATATGAGGCCCCCTGAAAGGGCTGCAGCGCAACTTTCATATCTTTTTAATCCAGTACGCACCCTCCGGATTTAGAATCCGTCCGCGTTTACGGACCACTTGCAAAAGTGTCCCCAAAGATGGAGTTGAAACCAAGAAGGAGTGGAGCTGGTGGACGGACTTGAACCCCCGACCTACTGATTACAAATCAGTCGCTCTACCGACTGAGCTACACCAGCGGATTTGGTACATACTATGCGGTTCTTCAGAAAAATATCAAGCTTATTTGAAAATTTATTTTGTTTTGTGCAGCCAGACACAAGATGATACGCAGGAGGATGGAAGAATATTAGAGGACGAGGAATGCGCCAGAAGGATCCAGAAGACACCAGCGGCATCTAACCAAACGGACGAGAGAAGCCGGTGGAAGGAGGGATCGAGCAGAAAGCCAAGGTGGCAACTGGAAGCAGGGCGGGAAAGGCAGGAGTGCGAGAGCCGTGTCAACCGGGCGAGCAGTAGGACGGGATGCAGCGAGACGGAGGAAGCAATCCCGGGCCCGGCCCCAACCAGCCCCCCAAGCGAGTCGCTACGCTCCCCCTGCAGGATAGATAACCATTATTATAGCTCTGAGGTAACATTCCTTCAGTTCCAGGCGATAAAAAAGCCGATCCGGGTGTGAAACAGAAATCCCCCGGGACGGACGTTTCGGAAGATAGGTTGTTACTGCTGGAATCGGGGGCATTTACGGGTATGCCTGATTCTGTAGCAGTACCATTGTTGAGACTCATCATCACAGACTGCTCGCAAATGATTTCATTCGTGACATTGAATGTCTCTGCGGACATGGATGCATCTTTTTCTGTACTTGTCAGGGCGACCGACTCCGCAGTACCCGTTCGGGCAGCCTCCGGCGCACCACCAGCGGATTTGCTGGCAGCGTTCTGGAGGATACGGTATATGTTACGCTCGGTACAACCAATTTTGTCGGCGATTTGCCCAGTGGATAACCCTTTTTCGTGGAGGCTGATAATTTTCTTTGCCTTAGTCCCTGCTCGGTCAATACCCGCATTACGAAGTACATCTCCTACGGTCTTGCGGTTGATTCCCATCCTCTCCCCCACTTCAGCCTGGGTCATGCCGGTTTTGTAAAGTTGAATGATTTCACGATTGCGGGCCTTGATTTCCAGTTTCTTGTCTGACTTCATCTTTTTTGTTCCATATTTCAGCCCAATAAAGGACGCCTCCTTTTCAGAGATGTCAAGGAGTTGGATAAGGGCGTTCGTGCTGTACTGATAGAGCTTCCGGCGGGCAGAGGAAAGGGTGCTTTTCAGCTCCTTCTCCTGCATAGGACGCTTGAAGCCCTCGTTAAAGGCATGCAACCGCTCCATGGCAGCCAGATCCTCCATGCCGGCGGAACGATAGAGGCAGTACAAGGCGACACAAAAATTATTCCGGGTCTCGTTTCCGATATCCCCATTCCGAATATCCCGGAGGGACTCAATTTTGAGCGCAGTTGTATCAGCCCAAGAGGAAATGTCCCAGCTGCAGCCGGGAACCTGAAACCTTTTCTTGGACTTTTGGGGTGCGATGGGCTTTTCTGCCCGATATTCATTACGGAACCGGACAAGGTCCTGATATGTATAGATATAATTGGGGTCTACGCCATCCACAGAATAAGCGCAGGCTTTTGCCTTGGGATTGTAGGTGCCGGGGATTCGGAATAAACCAACAGGGTTTAAGCTCGCCTGTTCATCGACTGCCAGGCCGCGAATCGTATCCTGTGGATCGCCCTCGGAATGGTCGGCAATCATTTTATTAACTATTTCGATGAAGCAACAAACAATGCTTTTCCAGGTGTTTAAGCATTTCCTTGCGGACATCGATTCGTGATTCCACCAGACCTGCAGGCCCCGGCCAGTAAAAACAATGAAATTGGGTTCGGGAAGACCGTAGTCATCCGCATCATGAATCAGGATGTGCGCCAAGGTCTGGATTCTGTAATTTCTCAAACTTTTGCAATACCGTTCAGAATGACAGTCGATGTCGAGAACAATGCTCTGGAGAGCATACAGACTCTCAACAGTACGATCTCCATAGGAGAAAGCATGTGGGCAGCAATAGCTATGAATATTCCAGCCCACAAGCTGGTTGCAACGTGGAGCAAACTTTCTCTCAATCAAGTTGCTGCGGTACTTCTCCTGGTGCATGTTCTTCCACTTGTCGGATTTGAATCCCATGTAACCCCAGCTTCCGTCCGGAAGTCGGCTGGCGACAGAGGACATAAAAACTCTCCACTCGTCATTTCTTTTGTCCTGTTTAAGAATAGTCACGAAGCAGCCTCCTCTCCTTCGGCGAAATCCAGATACTTCAGATTTTCATGGTGAATATTATGCGATTAGGGTCTGAAATATCGAAAGATAGAAGGCGGAAAATTATGAAAATCTTAGAAAGTATCATGGCACACCAGGATGCCACAGATATCGGAGGACACACCTCGGAGGGTCCGTACATGAACAAAAACACCCCAGCGGGGAAATGTGTGAGGCCAGCAAGAATGAGCTGATTGAGGAAATTTATATTTTAGGGTTGTTTCGCATATGATTTCCTAACTACTTCACATGGTTCTAAATAGAAAGGATATTTTAAGAAAGGGTTTAACATCATGAGTACTGAAAGAAAAATTCTCTTCCGCTTAGAGGCCAATCCTTCTGCAAAGGGCAAAGATGACGCTCTTACCCTGCAGGCATATGACGACTGTGGCTGGTGCCAGGACCTTTATGTTGGGGACATGGGGCGGTGTGGTTCTTTACTGCTTAATGGGACGTTTGGCGGCATCACGAAGGATGACTTTGTTGATGTTAACACCGCCTGCGTGAGCCACTTCTTTGATAAAGATGCTAAGCCTCTGGTTGCGATGATTACCCCCGACAAGAAGGTCTATCTGGGACTGCAAGACGATTATGATAGTCATGGGCACTATTTCCAGAAGAACTACCCCATGATCTTCGTGTCTGACAATGACGATGTTTTCGACCTCATCGCAGGAAGCAACGGCCCGTATTCTATTCGGGAAATGAAAGCGAAGGAAGCATTCGGCCCCGGTGAGCTGGAAGCTTTTGCCAGACTCGGGCTGTTTATCAGACTGTAAACAGGAGGTGATTAAGGGATGAGGACAAAGACCGTCTATGTCCGTGACAAGGCTCGCCTCCGTCTCTCCTTCTTCCCCAACTTTTCCGTAACAGGGAGCATTCGGGGGATGAAGGATTTGTATTATGGGAAGGATGCCCTTCTCGTCCGCTGCGGCAGCTGGATCTACAACGTCACCAGTAAGCCGAGCATCTACTACGGCGAGGCGCATTAAGAAAAAGCGCCCGTCCCTTACCCGATTTTCGAGCAAGGGACGGGACTATAAAGGAGAATAATATGGCAGACAAAAATAGTAAAACCATCAATGTTGACAGGGCAGATAAAAGCATTGCCGAGCCTAAATCAGTTTGGTACAACTACGAGGTCAACGTCGGCAGCGGCTGCGCTACAGGAAGTGTCCTTGTTTCTGAATATGCCACAGATGATGAAATACGTTTGGCAATCATGAACGATTTGTACGAGGTCAGCTACCACAGACAGGAAACGCCCAAAAATAAGTATTGAAAATGATTGGAGAAAAAAATGATTTATCGATATGCGAAAAAACTCCACAATGAGGATGAGGTGTTAATCAAGAAAACAGGCGAAATCGTCCAAGTGATATCGATTGAGGTTTGGGGAAAGGATATCTTTGTCCTCTGTTCCGACGGCAATACGTATCACCACCGGGAGCTTGCGTGAATAGCCATTTTACGCAAAAATTCACCAAAAGAGATGGAGAAAAGTTTACTGTAGGCAGGAGTCATTCAAGAAGAACGATGGCAAAATGGTGATTGAGAGAAAGCAGAAATAAGAAGGAGACATAAAGACAATGCAAAAATACAAAGAATTAAATCTCAAGAAGCTTCGTACTGAGGCCGGGCTTGATTTTGCACATTTTACATTCCTCCGCGGCCAATGTTCCTGCTGCTATAGTCCTTTGGATATGCCAGACCGCTATTGGGCAAAAGGACGGCGGCCCCAGATGGTCGACATCAAGCGTGATACGAAGGGAAATATTTTAAGCTGGAATTATGATCGTCCGCTTAAAGATGTGCAATATATCCTCTTTAAGAATGCAACAAACGTAAATGGCGTTGTCACAAGGAATGACGTTATTTGTGAGTGGCCAGCCCGAGACAGGGAAAACCCTCACTATTCTCCAAGGTACTCTATTGCCATCATTTGGAATTTTCCCATGGAAAAAAATGGATTTGGTTCTTAAAGGACTTCGAACTCAGTTAGACGCTGATTACGAGGTTCTCCGTCCTGCGGGCAAAAACCGCTGTATTGAGATTGTTTGTGCAAAGGATTTGGCGACATCTGATTTGCCCCGCGTTTTTCGGGTTTAAAATCATCTAAGAAGGAGTGCTTTTACTATGAAACTGACAAAAAAGGATAAGGAAATTTTGATAAGTGGCGGTACAATCGAGGATGATTTTCCGCAGATCGAGGCTGCATCTACTGGTCGGAATACTATTTACATGGTAGATAATCACCGCATCAGCCGTAATAAGGCGATTGCCCTTCTTGGCCGCAAGAACTTTCTCTTTGGACTTGCCCGGAGCGCATTCCACTGGAGCGCTTGCCAGACCACACCAGACGGCAGAGAAGTCAGCTTCGATTCTGGTAAATTTTTCGAAACCTGATTGCGAAAAGAGAGCGATGGCATTACGCCACCGCTCTCTTTCTTATTTATTCAATTTTGGAGTACCGGAGTTTGGCTGTAAACTCATGAATTCGCAAAGACCTCCGTCTCTTCCCTCTCAACCTCTCTCAGTTCCCGCTCTTGCTCCTCCTTGGTTAGGGGACTAATCCCTATACCGAAAACAGAAAGAAGGAGAGCAATCACGGGACAGAGATAGGGGAATATTGTGAGAGGAGCAAATCCCCCGGGACCCCAAACTGGGATGTCGAGGGTCGTCATGTAGAAGGCTGCAGAAGCACACCAGGGAACAATGGCGGAGCAACAGGTTCCAACATCCTCCAGGGTACGTGAAAGGCAGGGCTTCCCCATTCCGTTCTTGATAAAAGGTTTCTTCCACGCCTCCCCTACAAAGACAGAGCTGACATAGGAGATACCGCCGATGGAGAGAACGAGCAGAGTGGCAATTTCTGCTGTCAGCATTGCCTTCCAGCGAGTATTGAGGTTTTTAACTAACGGCTCCACGGCCTTTTCCATGAATCCAGCGTGAGTTAGAATAGACGTCATGGCAAAACCACAGAAGCAGATCAGAATGATAGATACCATACTGGTCATACCGCCCCGATTAAGTATGTACGAAACCTTATCATCCAGCACCATTCCCACTGGGGTAATGGCATCCGCCTTGAACCCGGTGATAGCAGCGGCAAATCCGATAGAGAGGTCAAATCCCTGAATAACCCTGCCCAAAACAAGGCTGAGAACTCCACATAGAAACATCGTTGGAACAACGGGTTTTTTCAAAAGCGCCAAAATCAGGAGGAGTCCGACAGGGAGAAGCAGGAGGATATTCCAGTTAAAGAGCGTGTCCAGCTGCTCCATAATCGTTGCGGCGGTCTGCGGCAGCGTTCCGGACTCTGTTTTTAAGCTCATACCCAGGACAGCGAAGACGATAGCTCCGATAAGTGCTGCTGGAACGGTTGTCCAAAGCTGACTGCGAATATGACTCCACAGATCTGTGCCGACGCAGGCGGGAGCCAGATTTGTTGTCTCGGACATTGGAGAAATCTTGTCCCCGAAGATGGCTCCAGCAACCACAGCCCCAGCCATTATCCCCAAGTCCGCCCCATGCCCATGCGCCAACGCCATACACGCCACCCCGGCAGTCCCAGCGGACGACCAGCTTGAACCAGTAATCGTGGACATGAGCATGCAGGCGAGGAAAGCGCTGAGGTAGAGCCGGTGCGGACTGATGATTTGGAACCCATAGTACACTAGCATGGGCAGCAGTCCGCTGTATAGCATGGAACCAAGCAAAAACCCGATCATCCACATAATCAACATTGTACCGCTGAGTTTTCCCAGCCGCTCCCCGATAACGCCCTCCATCTCACCCCAAGTGAACCCCAAACGCTGGGCCATCAGGAAGGCGAAGGTGGTTGCGAGAACGATTCCAAACTGAATCGGCCCACCCCAAAAAGAAGTCAAAAGTATTGAACCCCCTACCAGGACGAGGCACAGGTATGCTTCGAAGGATGTGGGGGGCCGGGGGTGAGGGGTTGTCTTCTGGGATATCTGAGAAATATTGTTCTTGCTCTTCATTAAAAATTCCTCCAATTTTATTGTTTTATGGCATCTTTTTGCAATGATTTCAGCAGAAAGTGCCATTATATTTGTTCTGGCGTTAATCCCAACCGTATCGAATTGTGTCCAGGATTTCCTGCTTTAGCCGCTGTTCCCGTTCGGCATCAACAGGTCCTCTCCTGTGGAGACTCCTTCCGCTTCTGTACTCCTCCCGGATGGATTTCAGCCTTGCTCCGATATAGGATTTCGTGTATCCCATCTCCTTTGCAATCTCTACATGAGAACAGCCATGAATGAGCCGGAGAATAATAAGCAAATCCTTGGACGAAGCGTCTTTGATGAACCAGGCGAAAAACTCCACAGTCTCAGCAGTCTTTATTGAATCCCTGGAACTTATGGAGTCGCCGACGCAAAGGTTCTCTGCTTCCTTAATTGCCTCCTCCATTGAAACTTGATTCAAAGCTTGCTGCTTTTTCTCAATCCTCCAAGCATTCCTGCATTCGTTGAACATACAAACATACGCATAGGAAGAAAAAGCCGCTCCGTTGTCCTTGTCGAAAGTCGCCGCCGCACGGCAGAGTCCGATAGCGGCAATGGAATACATCTCCTCGCAGAGATTGTTTTTGTGCATGAATCCGTATATAAGATTGTGGTTTTCTTCCACCATTCTGACCTGCTCCGGTGTTAATGCCAAAGAGGCATCACTCTTTATCATCTTGCCTTCTCCCCCTTCCCTGCTTATCCACTGAACATAGTCCACAGCTCCCATAAATCACTTCCTGGCTCTGCCCCATAGAGGACCGCCGCCAAAATAAGGGAACCGATAATAAGCACCGCTGTCACGATTAAGCTGCCCTTGACCCGCCAATTGAATAAACGCTTCTTCATATGATTTCTGCCCGAGTCTTCTTTCGCTCAGACGTCTCCCTTCTCCAACCTCTTTGCCGGACAAAAAGGGTCCCCAGTCTTGAGGTTGGTCTTTTTGCGGACATTTATGAAATAGATATCCGTCTCCGCTTCCGTCTCCTTATACTATGCATTCAAATTAAAAATTATCGAAACTTTTCAGTATTCCTTTGATATTTTTAATGTTAGACGCATAAAATAGCTGGAAACCATCAGCAAAGGAGGTATTTTATTTGAATGAGAGCGATTGGAAAAATCTTTAAGTGGCTGTTTATTACACTCTTCACTTTTCTAGTGATAGGTATTCTCACAGCATTTATTTTTGGGTCGCTGTTCCTTTCATATGTCAAGAATGACATTATGACTTCGGACGAAACGATTTTGAATCTGGAAACGATGCCAGTAAATCTATCCAGCACAATCTACTATAAAGACCCGGAGACGGGAGCATATACGGAGTGGGTTACGCTCCAGAACACAGAAAACCGAGAATGGGTGTCCAATGAAGATATCCCAGAAAAGTTTAAAAACGCCTTTATCTCTATTGAGGATCAACGGTTCCGGGAACATCCCGGTGTTGATATCAAACGTACAGTCGCTGCCTGTCTCAACGTTTTAACAGGGAAAAGTGTGTTTGGAGGCTCCACGATTACTCAACAGCTGATTAAAAACCTGACGAATGACCGAGATGTTACTGTCAAGCGGAAGGTAACGGAGATCTGTCGGGCAATCATGCTGGAGCAGCGATATTCGAAGGACGAAATCCTTGAATGGTATATGAACATCATCTACTTCGGGCATGGACGTTACGGTATTGGGGCAGCGGCAGAATACTACTATGATAAAGCTGTTCCAGAACTTTCCCTGGCGGAGATGTGTTCTATCGCAGGAATCACAAACAATCCCTCTAAATACGACCCGTATGTCTACCCAGACAACAACCTACAGCGACGGAAACTCATTCTGGATAAGATGGTTGAGTTGGGACACATCTCCTCATGGGAGGCGGAAAAAGCGAAAAACGAGGTTCTTACTCTGGCGGAACATACCAGTCAAGAGCGAAACGGAACCGTGGTTTATCCGTACTATGTGGATGCGGTCATTGAGGATGTGATTCAGTACTTTCAGGACAGCTCCGGCGTCAGCGAACAACAAGCGACGAATATGCTCTACTATGGCGGCTATGAGGTCTATACCTGTGTCGATATGAATATCCAGAATAAGATGGACGCCATATATCAAAATCCAGAAAATATCCCTCAGACAAAGGATGGACGGAACCTCCAATCCAGCATGGTTGTCATTGATCCTTATACCGGAGACATTGTGGGGCTGGAAGGTGGTGTTGGAGAGAAGAAGATTGCCAGGGGACTTAACTGGGCAACAAGCTCGCTCGGACGCCGCCCGCCTGGATCTTCTATAAAGCCTATTGCTGTCTATGCACCGGCGATTGATCATGAACTTGTCTCTCCGAATACTTACCTTCTGGACTCCGACTACGTTGAGCTGGAAGGAACAGATTGGCTGCCAAAGAACGATGGAGGGCAAACAAATGGGTGGGTAACCATCCGGCAGGGAGTCGTAAAGTCACTTAATATAATCTCTGCCCAGGTTCTTGATAAATTGACTCCTACCACTTCCTATCAATTCCTGACCGACAATCTTCAGATGAACCTGGAAGCTGCCGACTGTGACTACTCCCCTCTCGCAACTGGACAGCTTACCATTGGTACTACGGCGAGAGAGATGGCGTCCGCCTATACCATCTTCCCTTCTGGCGGCTCATTCCGAAAAGGGCGGACGTTCTCTCTCATTAAAGACAGCAGAGGAGAAGTTATCTTCGAGAACAGCTCCTCCCCTACCCCTGCAATTACAGAAAAAACTGCATATTGGATGACAGACATTCTCCAGGATGCAGTAAAGAACGGGACTGGACGAGGTGCGCGTCTGAGTTCTATGCCATGCGCCGGCAAGACAGGAACTACTACCGACGCAAAAGATCGTTGGTTCGTTGGCTATACTCCTTATTATGTTGGGGCTGTGTGGACAGGGTTCTCTAAGCCGGCAAAAATCAACATCAGCGTGAATCCGGCTGCAAATGTCTGGAACCAAGTTATGACCTCCATTCATGAGGGATTGGAATATAAAGACTTCCCTGTCCCTGAAGACACGGAACTTCCGCCTGATACCGGGTATAATCCGTACTACGATGATGTAGAGGAAGACGAGCCAGTACTTCCAGACGATGAACTCATTGATGGCTGGGAAGATTCCATGGTGGATCCAGGGTTAAACCAAGATACCGGATGGTATCTGCCTTGGATAGATGCGCCAACAGATCCTAGCTGGAATGGTCCCTATACCGGGGAGATGCCTGGGGACTATGGCTGGGAGGAATATGAGGAACCACCCATGCCAGAGGAAAATCTTCCGCAAGAAGATTTTAGCTGGGATGAAATTTTCGAGCCAGAAGGGGTCTGGGACGAAGAGTAAGACAACAGCGGCGGCTGTCCCGTTGTGGAGGATAGCTGCCGCTGTGAATTTCTCTGGGCCGGCAGGGATCGATTGGAGGGAGTGGAGGGATAGCCGTAGATGGATTTGTTGTCGAAACTGCGATTTCTTGGCTATTTCCCCCTATAACAACCGTTATCTGCAATCCTATTTTGGATGAGATTCTATTGCAAACAATGGTGTTCCGGCGTAAAATATCGGCAGAACCAGGGTACCCTGGCTCATTTACATATGAAAGGAGAGTACAAGCCATGCCAAGACCAAGGAAAAATCCTGTCAAAGCTGCCGCTGAGGTAGTTAATGCCGTTAAGGAAACGGTTGCTGAGAAATCTTCATCCAAGGCTCCCACAAAAGTCAAGACGTCTGTCCTCCTGCAGATGGCGTCCTCTGAGTGGAATATCGGGGATTGTAAGGGTAGAGTGGAAGCAGACTTTGTTGCCCAAGGACATAAGGCTTCAGAGATGAAATCTCTGTCTATCTACCTCAAACCCGAGGAAGGCAAAATTTACTATGTGGTCAACGATGAGACGACCGGGAGCATTGATCTGTGAGAAGAGGAGCGACGAACCAAAAACGGCTCATCGCTCCTCTTTCCCATGTCTGTACGGACTTTGAGGATCCTGCTGCAGCGCTAAGTGAAGTTATGCGATTTCCAGTGGAACCCTCATCATTTCGCTGCTAATCCAGCTTTTCAGGGAGCCGTCCAGCATCCGCTCCTGGATTGTTCGAACAAACCCAGACGCGGAATACTCCAACGCCCGCTTGATGACGTAGGCGCATTCCTCTGGCGTGAACAACAGGGTATTCAGCTCCAGCACGGAGAGACTGGCGGCATACTCGGAATTTGCAGCTGCTACCCTGGATAGGAAGCCTTGCACATATTCGGCTTCGCCATACTTCATTAGCAGATCACTCTCATAGTCCAGCAACAGTGCTGGATGTTCGATGCAGGAACTTGTGGCATCGCAGAAGACGCTGCCGTTTTCGACCCAAATGTTTTTCCTCATGTTTTTCTCCTTTCATTCTCATAGATTCCAAGGACGGCCTTTGCGTCTGAACTTACAAATGCAATAAGAGCCTTCAGCGGCAGCCATCCCCGAAATCTCTTTAGATCCGCCTCGGACTTTCCCTCCCGGAGAAACACCCCACTGTCCCTTCCGACCGCTCTCTCTTCAAAGAGTTCCGGGTAGGACTCATATAAGGCAGTTGTTCTATCCCTCGAAAGAAGCAGAATCGCTCCGTCTCCGTTACCAATAATCGACTTTGCTACCGCTTCCCCGTAGATTTCCATGTCTTTGTACGAAACAAAGCGTTCATTCTTGGCTTTCATCAGCTCAATCAGAGCATTCGACGCCAAATCTTCGATTTCAAGATACATTCAGATGTCTCCTTTTTTTGCTGTTTTCCTTGCATTTGGAATTGAGTTGTTCTATGCTATATTTGGCAAAAATATAATCGACGAGTATTGGGAGTGGTTTGTTTGGGGATAACGATTGAAAAGCTCCGAAAAGCTGGATTTTCCTTAGAGACATTCGAGGATGGAAAGTTCTGGGTCTATGAAAAAGCACCAGGAGAAAATACTTCTTCGTTATTGGCAACGTGCCGTCTTTGTGTATCAGGTTTTGAGGAGGATACATTTTCTGACACGTTTATTCTGCAGTGCGATTTCGATCTCAAAAACCCAATCCTCTACCTCGATGGATTTCTCTGGAATCTCTCTTCACGGGATTTTGCCAGCCTGGTACGAAGGCTGAAAAACCAGTAGCTCCTGAATAAGAACTATCCTATGCCCGGAGTTCGCTTTCTCCCTCTTGTTCTAAGATTCTCAATGTTCCCAATATCCCGTCATAATCGATCCCTTTCCCGTTATCACCAAAATCAGCATGACAACTGGAAGCAGATATGCAGACAATTCGCACAAATTCATGGGTTACCCTCCTAAAGATTTGAAAGAACAGCAGCCAGGGCGTATATACCTTGGCTGCTGTTCTTATATGGGAAATCAGAACGGCATTTCGCCATCTTCATCCTCTTCCCCGCCGCCCGCTCCGGCATCAGCGGCAGGCTCAGGTTCATCGTCGTCCTCCTCCGAGACAGGGCTGGGGGTCGTGTCAGGGATAGGAGCAGGATCAGGCAGGAAATCGGCGGCGGAATTGGGGTCGTCATCGGAATTGTCGCCGGAATTGGTATCAGGGTTTTCATCGGGGGAGTCTTCCGTTTCGCCATCGGCAATCCTGGCGTTCAGCACGAAAGTCTCCAGATCCATCTCATACCGGTGCTGTCCGGAATCGACATTGGTGACAACGATGATGGCATCCTTGCCAAGCTGCCCCCGAAGCATCCGCTCGACTCTCTCCTTCTCCAGGATGCCGCTAAACACGGCGTCGGGGCGGTCTACGAACTGGGGAACCCCATCCACAACCTCAACAGTCTTGTATGCGACGCGAGTGGTTGTCAATGTCTTAGAAAGCGGTCTAGCCATGATTTATCTACCTCCAGTTTATTAGGATTATTGAGCAGTTCTCGCTCTTTTTACGCAAGGATACTATGCGATTTCTTCAAAAAATATCAATCTATTTCAAATATTTTTAAAAATAGGGAGAGGCGGAAATTTTCCAACCTCTCCCCTGCCAGGAAGTATTACTTCTTTGGAGCCTCGGGGGTTCCGTCCTTCCCAGCGACCTTACCGCCCAGGAAGCCTGAAACCAGCGCCTTCAGGTCGAGGCCCAGCCCCTGGGTCATTCCCTCAGTCACCTGTGTGGTGCCGTTGACGATATCCTGGATCAGCTTTGCGCTGTTTCCCTCGCCGTACATGGTGATCTTGTCCACCTTGGACAGCGGCTCGGCAACGTTCTTGGCGATTTCAGGCATGGCCTGCATGATCATCTCGATGATGGCGGCTTCTCCATACTTACGCATGGCTTCCGCTTTCTTGTCGATACCTTCGGCCTCCGCCAAAGCTTTCGCCTGGATGGCTTCAGCTTCCGCCTTACCAAGGGCGGCAATACCGGCGGCCTCCTGCTCCTTACTGTACTTGGCAGCCTCGGCGGTACGCTTGGCGGCTTCGGCGGCCTGCTCCTGCTCAAAACGCTTGGCCTCAGCATCCTTCTGCCGGCGGATCAGGTTCGCTTCCGCTTCCTTCTCCATCTTGTACTTCATGGCATCTGCCTGCTTGCGGACTTCAGCATCCAGCTGGCGCTCCTTCAGAGCGACCTCCCGGTCAGCCAACTCGGATTCCTTCTCTTTCTTGGCGATGTCGGCTTCCACCCGGGCAACTTCGATGCTCCGGCGCTGGGTTTCTTGCTGGATGGAATAGGCAGCATCGGCCTCAGCCTTCTTCGAGTCGGACTCAATCTTCAATTCAGCTTCCCGGATAGCCAAGGTGTTGTTCCGCCTGGCAATCTCAGTCTGGGCAGCTACCTGAGCTTCGTTGGACTCGCTCTCGGCCTTGGCCTGCGCAATGGCGACATCCCTGTCAGCGCCAGCCTTGGAGATTGCCGCATTCTTCTTGATTTGGGCAGTATTATCAGCACCCAAATCCTTAATCAGACCGTTCTCGTCAGAGACATTCTGGATGTTGCAGGAGAGGATTTCGATACCCAGCTTATCCATATCCTGCTGAGCCTTCTGCATGACCTGATCGGAGAAGGAGTCTCTGTCGGTATTGATTTCTTTTAGGGACAGAGTGCCGATGATTTCACGCATATTGCCCTGCAGAGAGTCTTGCAGCTCATTAGCAATGTCGCCGGGCTTTTTGTTCAGGAAGTTTTTTGCTGCCTGCTGCAGCGCCTCCACATCTGGGGAAACACGAATCTTAGCGACCGCATCCACATCGACGTTGATAAAGTCATTGGTCGGTACAGGCTTCTCAGTCTTGATGTCCACTGTAATCTGACCCAGGTAGAGCATGTCCAGCCGCTCCAGGAAGGGGATGCGGAACCCGGCTCGCCCAATCAGGACCTTCGGCTGCTTGTGCAGGCCAGAAATGATGTACGCCTTGTCGGGCGGGGCCTTGACATAGCTGGACAGCAGCAGCAACACAAGGATAATGATACCGATAGCCACGGGGATTACATATGCAGGGAGCTCGATGAAATTTGACATTGTATGTGCCTCCTTAAAAATTGAATGTGGGGAAAGCCAAGGTTTGCAGTAAACACAGCCCACCATGGATAACCTTCGCAGTATATTATGCGAAACGTCATAAAAATATCGAAAATATTTAAAAAAGACAGAGACGGATTTTCCGTCCCTGTCTTTTTTGTTTTAGCACTTCGCAGCCAGGCAATGGACAACAACGCGAGTTTTTCCTCCCGGTGTGCAAGTGAACAGCGTCAGCGCCCATTCATCGCTCAAAACCTTTTCCTTTTGATTCGGTTCAATAGTCTCTACGTTATCCACGCTGTACGCAAACTCGTTTCCATCCATGTCTGTAAAGACAATCAAATCTCCAGAGGAAAGCGAGTGGAGTGTTCCAAAGTGGGTCTTGTAGTTGTGTCCGCAGATGGCGAAGGAACCGTTATAAGCAGACCCCGTATATCGTCCAGGAGCAATTTTGAGCCCGGGGTATGACCACTCTTCCATGATGGGGAGTTCCAAATCCAGAGTAGGGATGGATAGATACCCGATGTAGGAGTAGCCGTCGATTTCCTCCTCTGGCATTGCCATATCAGGGTTGAGCAGATAGTCGGGAATGACATCGTTTTCTTTAGCGAAAGACTGCTCATCCCGAATGCCAGCGCAGATGCGGAACGCCACATCATCCGCAATCTTTCCAGCTGTCCGTTCTTCTCTTAGATTGGAGATGCAGAAGAATGCCGCTCCTGCAATTAGCAGAAGTCCTGTGACAAATAAAAATGAGCTAATCTTTCTCATGGTCTTCATAGGAACAATGCTCCTTTGGATCAATTTTTGAATGACTTTCTGCGGAGAACAAGTGCCAGTGCCATACAACCGATACCAGCGGACGCCAGGATAATGACTGGATCCCAATCCATTCCTGTCTGGGGGAGATTAGGTTCGTCATTCTCAATTTCCGATTTTTCTGGATTTGGGGTCTCCGGCTGGGGGATGACTGGGTCCTTATCAACGGAGATTTCAGGCTTCTCGACGGGGATGGATGGAATTTCCGGCTTGGTGTCATTGGAGGGAGGATTTTCGGACAGGTCTTCGGGTTCATCCGGGTTCTCCGCCTTATTCGTGATCACAAAGGTGATACCCTCAATGTCAGTAGAAGAATAGTATCCATCCGGTACTTTCTTCTCAATCACAGTCCAGTAGTGACCTTTCTCCAGGTCGTCCCAAACAAAACGCCAGTTATTCCGGTCATTCAACCTGACCTCTTCATAGACCAGGTTGTCGCAGATAAGCTGGATGTCGATGTGATCTGGGCGGTCACTGGAGTGATCGTCATCCCAGACTTTCAGGACTTTCAGACTGACATTCTCCAGTGGCGCCTGTTCATATTTGACCTCAAGCTCTGCATCATAGTCCCATCTCCCGTCAGAGCCGGTAAAAGGGAAAAACGCAAGGGTGGGGACGGGGGTAAAGCGGCTGCCGCCAGACATATAACTCTCGCCCATGACTAGGTACATGCCCGCCGTCATTCCGGTAAATGAGGCAACCCCGTTTATATCAGTAACGCCAATCATCGTTGGGCTGAGTCCGTCCCGGGCGGTGTATGCAGCAAGAGTCTGAGACAGTGTGAGAGCCTGTTTCGGGTCGGGATTGAGGTTGTATTGGGAAAATGTATGGGTCCAGGAAAAATTCCCATTCTCATCCACATCTGCAACCTGATACAGCAGGAACTGAACGCCGTCCAGCGGCTGGTCTGCGTCCATATATCTCAAATTCAAGGAGCATGCTGCGTTTACGTCTATTCCCTTCTGTTCTGCGTTGGCCGGAATAGGCAGTGTACACAGGACAAGGGCGGAAAGCAGCAGCGCCATAATCCATTTTCTCAAAGTGGGTGCCTCCCTTCTCAAAAAAGCTAGTCTGTCCGCACTCCTCGCACGAGCAGACGGTGGGTATTGACTCCGTAGGGAGTGCAGGTGACCAGGGTGCAGTAATCTTTGTCCCCCTCAATGGCGAGTCCGTCCATCTCCTCTGGGAGGACAGTATCAATATTGTCTATGGTATAGTTGAGCGTTTCTCCTAAGACCGTAATAGAAAATGCATCTCCGATCTCCAGTTCATCCAGGTGCGTAAACAGCTTTGCAGAGGTCAAGCCCCGATGTCCGGAGAGAACGGTATGCACCCCCTCCCCGCCGACAGGAAGAGACGAACCCTCAAGGTGTCCAATAGCTACCTGCAGGACTGCGGAGTCGACACTGTGGTAGATGGGGAGGTTAATGTCTATCTTGGGGATTTTAATGTAGGCCATGATGCCGTCACTGGTGACGTTCAGCAGGGACCGATACCATTCCGACTCATCCTCAGACGGAGTAAACCGTCCGACACAGGTCTGCAGGTACTCATTGTATTCCTGTGCAGCGTCCCGGTATCTTGCATAGTCCTCTGCAGACATTCCCTCGACCGCCTCCGTGTATCCAGCGATGGCGTGAGACATGTGCCGCTGATTCCACCAGTCAGAGACGGTGGGATACAAGAGGAGCCCAATGCCAATAAGAATGGCAATCACGGTAATAGTTGTTATGACGATATCCGCCGTTGTCCTTTTCTTTTTGGCGGATTTGTTAATATGGCTCATAAAAAATCAGTTCCTTCCTAAAGAAATAGTTTTGGAAAAACTTTATAGGAAGGCAGAGAGACCCGTTGTCCAGCGAGATGATCGGTACTCAATGACTTCCCTTCCCTATCATTTCTCCGCCCTGCATAGGGGCTGGACTCCCTGATTGATTGAGCCTATGGCTGATTTAGAACCGCTTGAAAATTCAGACGCGTATGCGTCATACGAGATATTGAAAAAGCCAGCTGCCGGGAATGGACCCAGCAGCCAGCTAAACGAATGAGAACTATCTCTCTTCCTTGGCGGACTTCTTCCGCTGGGTGATTACCAGGGTGGCGCCGCCGGCAACAAGCAGAGCACCCGCAACGTAGATTGCATAGGTGCCAGCGCCGCCGGTGGAAGGCAGAATGGAGCCGGTCTCATTGACAACCTTTATAGAGACGGTACCAGAGCTGAGTTCAGCTTTGAAGCTATCCGGGTCGGCAACCAGGCTCTTGAGTTCCTGTCCTTCCAGTTCAGATGTAATCTCAAAAGGAATGGGATCGATGGCATTGTAGCCGTTGGGGACCTTTGTCTCTACCAGCTGATACTTACCAGCATCCAGACCCTTGAATACGAATTTGATCGCTCCGTCTTCAGAGGTTTCCTGTCCATTGACGTAATCCTTGTAGCTGCCGGACTCCTTATCCCACTTCTGCACTTTGAACTGAGCGCCGGCAAGAGGCCGATCCTGTTTGTCGACCTTGTCAACATTCAGAGTGTAGGTGAATACCACGGCCTTATCAGGCGGTGTCTCGGAGGTCTCGCCCTCACCGTCGGCATAGGGATCAGCAGAGAATTCCAGTTTGACGCTGTTTTCGTTCTTCAGGACAGCGTTATTGTTCAGGGTAGCTGTGTACTCAACCACGACCTTGGTGTCCTTGTTCACAGTACGGCCTGCTTTGATATTGTCAAAGACAATCTCGAAGTCGCAGCCTTCCTCCAGGCCGGTGGTATTGACGGTATAGTCGGAAACCACAGTGCCATCGATGGTGACCTTGACGGAACCATCGTCAAAGGTCAGGCCGGCGCTCAGGTCATCATGGAAGATGTACTTGTAGGAAGTGAAATTGTCGATGTTGGCGGGCATGGAACCCTCCAGCTTGAACTTGACATGATCGCCAATGTCGGCATCAGCCGCCTCACCGAAAGACCCTTCGCCATCATCGCTGGTCTCCTGGACCTCCTTGGATACGGTGGGGACTCCTTCCTTGGCCTTGACGATGATATCGTCCTGTCCGGCGGTATCCAGCATGACCAAGGAAATCGCATCGGGGTCAGTACCCTTCTCTGTCTCGGCAATCAGGTAATAGCCCTGACTCATGTCGGAGAAAGCCTTGTCAGTAGAGATGGCGTCCGCCTCCAGGGTACGAATCTGCGACCACATCTTGTCGGCAAATGCACGAACGGCAGCGGCGTGATCCTCTCCGCTGAGGCCGTTCAGATAGTCCAGAATCTCCTGATCGGAGAGACCATTATCGTCTTTGTCAGCGCCGGTGCCTGCAAGCGCAGCCTGCAGGGCGGCTCGGTACTTCTCATTGACGGTGTAGCTGTAGTTGTAGCAATCGGAGTTGTGTTTCTCTCCGGCGCCGTGCGCATCGTCGGCCTTCAGGCTGGTCGTCAGATTCAGAACGCGGAACGCCTGATACTGATTACCGGCACCGTCGATGGTAATCTTTGCGCCGTCTGCAAACGCAGGGAAAACAGAGCCAATCGCAAGGGAAGCTGCGAGGACGGAACCAAAAAGTTTACGCTTGTTCATAAGTAAAAAATCTCCTTTGATTTTTCATGGATTTCCGTCCTGACAAAGGACGGATCTATTAAAGCGCATTGTAGTGCGCTATGGAAATTGCCTTCCTGCCATAACCTCGGTGGAGAATCCGCCAAAATACTGGAAGTCTGAGTCTTTGTATGCACGAATACAGAAAAATATCAGAAGATCTGCTGTCTGAAAAATACGGCACCTGAACAACCGCTTTTTGCCGGCAGGCGAAATTCTTTTTCATAAAATTTTTCTAAAAATCAAGAGCAGTACGATGATGATTTGAAGGACAGCAAGTGCTGGATATCCGTAGCGGAAGTACCAATGTTTCGTCTTATGCCGAAACAGATACATGCCCAACGTCCCTCCCACTCCACCCCCTAAGAGAACTGACAGGAATAGTTTTCTTTCCGGAATTCTCCAACATCCAGATTTTGCGTTACTTTTATCAATGTACATAAGAAAAAAAGCAAGTGCGTTTACGAGAAGAAGTGCAAAAAGCATAAGGCCCCTCCTTTTGTTAATCTTCCTGTTCTTATGCAGAGGCTTGGAAAAATTATCAAGGGACATTTTTATATTTTTTCATATAACCGCATATCATATCCCAACCCTAAAACAGGATAAATAAAAAGGAGATATGTTATGAAAAAAATCGGAAGCCTCAATGCTTTGTATCAGGAGAATCGAATCTTTTACCACTGCAACGCCTGCGGTGATATCAATGTTCCGGGCAAGCCCGCTCTTTACTGCGGTACTGTTGATGACCTTCCCGCCAGTGTACGAGAATTATACGAGAATGTCTGGAGTGAGGCTGATGGCTGGCCGGAATACGTGGTGACCATGGACGGAAAGCCTTGCATGGCATTCAGCATTCTCGTGGACAAAGGGTACATCAGAGAACTCACCGATTCCTGTACTGCGGGAAAAGATCGCATTGACACCGCTGCATCTGAGGTGTGCAAAGCTACGGCGCAGTCCTTACAGGAGAAACTGCCCTGTGGGCAGGTATTCTATGGGGAGAATACTGACCCTTGCGGGGATGAAGTCCTTGTCTGTGTGGACAAGGATTTGGTGGAGAAATACTGGAGCGAAGTTTTAAAGAGCGGCAAGGACAACTTTTATCCAGAGTTTGAGCGGCGGCTGGCACAGGCTACAAAAAGCCTGTGAGAAAGAGAAAGGAAATGAGCTATTACTTTGCGATGTCCTTCGCCTCCGTCCCCAACAAAGCCGCAGCCTTCTCCTTATGCCAGCGGGCTGCCAACAGGCTGTGTGAAAGGCTGGCGGCGCAGGAACACATCAGGAATATGTATCCCTTCTTCCAGCAGAGATGCTTGCTTGAGCATGTCGAGCCTACCAGCTTCATGCGGGAAATGTGGATACAGAACATTTTCCAGCTCCGGTTCGTCTACTGGGCGCAGCATAATCTGTTGGCGCTGTGCGGGGCTGATTACCCAGGTGATGTAATGAGCCTTTTTGGGCCGGTCGTTGGTTTTCAAAACGGTACGGACCAGGATTACCCTCTAAATGACTGGGACCCCAAAATTCGGATTTTTCGGACAATTATTGATGGAGTCTCAACCGCTGACAAGGAGTCAATTGAATCCATACTTGGTTTTGATTGCGATGATGAGGGCTACGCCCGCCGTTCTGCTGTCTATGCGGCAATCTTCGGCACCCTGGATCTCAGCAATTGGCTCTATGGGCGGGATGGACGTTTTGAGCGAATCCGCATGTCCGGATTGACATCACAGGAAAGGATTCTGGACATTTACCGCTGGGGCAGCGTTATCTATCAAGAAAATCAAACAGAAAGCAGGAATTTATCATGAAAAAGGGGACTTTAATTGTTATTGAAGGTACAGATGGCTCTGGTAAAGAAACCCAGGCTAGGCTACTCTGTCAATCGCTGGAGAAAAAGGGCCTCCCGGTCAACTTCCTCAGCTTCCCCTGCTATGGAACCCCAGCGTGCGCCCCTGTAGAGATGTACCTTGGGGGGAAGTTTGGAAAGAAGCCGGAGGACGTCAGCCCCTATGCGGCATCGGTCATGTACGCTATCGACCGATACGCCTCCTTCAAGACCAAGTGGGCTGCGACCTATGAAAAAGGCGAGATTTTCGTTGCCGACCGGTACACAACATCCAATGCCGTTCACCAGGCCGCAAAGCTGCCACCGGAGGAGCGAGCCGCATACTTGAAATGGTTGTACGATATCGAGTACAACAAAATCGGCATCCCTTCCCCTGACTTGGTGGTCTACCTCGACCTCCCGCCCGAAGCGTCCGGAAAGATGCTGAAGGAACGCTCTGGAAAGCCTGGAGTCCAGCACGACATCCATGAGACTAACGGCGAATTCCTGCGCAAAAGCCGTGAAAATGCACTGGGAATTGCCCGGGACAGCGGCTGGGAAGTCGTCACAGCGGGAGATAAGAATGGGCCTTACACGAAAGAGACAATCCATGCCAAAGTTCTGAAGTTAGCTATACCACTGCTAGGAATTTGAAAAGGAGGAAACGATATGACGGGTAAATTATTTCGCTTTGAATTGGCTTTCAATGGAGAGCCGCAGGGCATCGGGTTCCTGGAGGGACTCGTTGTTTGCGTAGACCTTTGGAGACCCATACGCATTGATTTGTATTCCCAATTTGACACCTTGCCGGCTTACGAGATAGATGAACCTGACGGAGTATCATTTTGGTTCACGGAGGAAGGACTAAGTCGATATGATGACGCAATCAACCGGGTAGCCGATGAGCTTGCTGCTGAGGGAGGATGGCGGCTCATTGGAGCAGCAATCGATAACCCTCCGGACGAAATCCTCTATCAGGATGCCTTTCAGGTTGCGTTCCCTCTGGAATGTATTCGAATGATGGACATCAAATATGTTCCCGTCACCGATGTGGACGAGTTTTTGAAACAGACATCATAACCGGAGGTGTTTTTAATCTATGACCCACGAAAAACGGAAGACGCTTTGGTGTCGGAATTGTAATGAAATGACTACGCACGAGCTGATTGGGACAAAGGAAATCCCCGCTGAATGCAATCCCCCCCCGTTTTTTACGCAAACCCGCTAAAACATTTCCTGTGTACGCCTGCTTCTTTTGCCGGTGCCAGCGGGGAGATGAGAACGGGACAGCCTTCGGGAGGGGATTTGAGCAAGTCTGCAGACGAAAGGACTCAATATGACTATTAACGAAGCTATTGAAGTCAATCTCTTTGGTATGGATATAAGAACAGGAGAATTGGTTTCCTGCGAGGAGGAAATCCAAAGAAAGATTGCATATTTGGGAGGGACGGAGGCAATCGCCCCATATATCCCCTTCCCTCTCCCTTTCCTTGCGGAAAAGCTGAAAACGGATCCCTATCTGAACAACACCAGCTTGCGGGAATGGGATTTGGCTGCGGGATTCAAGAGTGTTCCCTTTAGCACAACCCTGCTTCTCGTTCAAGGAGGGATCTGGGAACTGTATAGGAAGAAGGGGATTTGTGCCGCCAGTTGCGCAGAGGGCGTCTCCATTCTCAAAACGGCGGCCCAGATGCTGATTGAGGCGGAAAAGTAAAAAGAGACGTCTGTGGTAAAAATCCACAGGCGTCTTTTTCTTTTCTCAGGTATGAGGAGGACAAAACCGCCCCGCCAACTGACGAAGCGGCTTTTTTATCATGGCGTTTCTTTCCAACAATGCGGGCAGTATTCCATCTCTTCCCCAGCCAGCATTTCTGTTCTTTTCCCACAGGTGAAACAGGTATACTCTGTGACATCGTCATCTACCTCTCCTCCGCTTCCGGAGAATACTTCTCCACAGCAGGGGCAGCGGGTGGGAGTACCAGGGGCAATGAATTCCTGGTCGCAGCCAGAACAAATCCAACTTTCCAAACATCTGTTTACCCAGCTTGCGCTATCGACCTCATTGCTGCCGCAAATGGGGCATACCTCAGAAACATCTCCGTCCAGGAGGGAATATGGGCCGCATCTGGGGCAGATGTAGGGAGCGGCATCTTCTTCTACTCCCACCGGCAACTCCACCAGCTGCTCACCGCAGGCAGGGCACATGCTGGGGACGTCGTCGTCAGGAAGTCGGAATTCTGTGTCACAGGAACAGCAATACCAGAAAGAAGCCCGATGAAGCAGTTCTACATCTTCCTTTTCGCTTTCGCTTTCCAGACTTTCCTTTGGGAAGAATTTCTTTATCTTAGACAGGAGTCCGAACTCCTCGTCCTTGAGGGAACCAGATTCTGAATGTGACGCCTGGCAGCTCCTAACAGTTGCGCCAATGCACCATGCCAGAAGGGCAAACGTAAGAATTATCAGTATACAAATTTCCATTAGGGCTTCAGAAAACGTAAACAAAGTCAATCTCCTTCCCTCACAATGCCCATTCTATCGGCTCCACCCCCATCTCTTTCAGGAGATGATTTGTCCGAGAGAATGGTTTCGATCCCAGGAACGCTGGAACCTCAGCACTCCCCTTCCCTGCCCCCAGCGGACTGGGATGGCTGCTGCAAAGGACTCTCTTATTTGGCAGCTTGTCAATGGGGAGTCCTGAAACGAAGGACTGGGCCTGCCGCCCCCAAAGGAGAAAGACGCAAGGCTGAGGCAGGGTAACGCAGATTCGAAAAACCTCCAGAACAAATTTTTGCCAGCCCCAATCCTTATGGCTGTTTGGCATTCCCTCCTGAACGGTAAGAACCGTGTTCAGTAATAGGACCCCCTGCTCCGCCCATCGCGTTAAATCACCAGAATCAGGGATTTTTGCACCAATGTCAGCGTGCATTTCCCGGAAAATATTCCGGAGGGACGGCGGGATAGGGACGCCAGGGCTGACACTGAAAGCCAACCCATTCGCCTGCCCAGGACCATGATAGGGGTCTTGTCCAACGATGACAACCTTGACCTTCTCCGGAGGAGTCAGTGTCAGGGCGTGGAAAATCTGGGACTGGGGAGGGTAGACGGTAAGTCCGGAGCCGCGGGCAGCTTGTGCTTTCTTTGCCAGAGACATAGCCTCTCCGAGCGTTTGGATAGACAAAAGATTTGACCATTTTTCCATGTATATTTCCTCCGTTTATTCCAAAATTTCCAACGTTTCCCTGAGCTTAACTGCTTCGAATTCAAAATTGGTTTTTCCCCAACTTGACTCAAAAGCAGCAAGAGCCTGTTTCTTACTTCGATACGTCTTAATTGCTGCGCCCTTTACGTCCTCCAGAGCCTTAAATTCGTAGGCTCTTGCCAATCCACACAGAATTTTACCATCATCCCGGCGGATAATCCACCGCTCTCTTTGACTTATAATCTTGCCCATTTCTTCTCCTTGTTCACAAAGTCTATGTCATCTTCACGCCTGATGTCGTATTCCGGGGAGAAAGTCCAGGGACTCCGGCGGGGGTTCCCCGCCGGAGCGGACATCTTAATAGGGAATCGCCTCAGAAGACTCTCCGATATTCTCCTGTCTCGCTTCTTCCTTGCCGGCGTCGCTTCCTTCGGCTGCCCGGCCTGCAGCTTTTGCGGCGATTAAGGACTGGCTTCCCATCAGCTTAAAGAAATCCTTGCGGATAGCCGCTTCCAGCTCACTTGCAACATCAGGGTTCTCCTTTAGATAAGCAGTGACGCCTTTCTTTCCTTGCCAGGACTGTCCTTTGTAGGAGTACCAGGAGCCGGACTTCTGTACTAAATCCAGCTTGACGCCCAAATCGACCAGCTCGCTGTTCCGGCTGATGCCTTCCCCATACATGACGTCGAATTCCGCCTCCCGGAAGGGGGGCGCCATTTTATTCTTGACGACTTTCGCCCTGGTGTGATTTCCCACCTTCTCCTTATTTTCTTCCAGAGTCTCCGTGCGGCGCACTTCGATACGGACAGAGGAGTAGAATTTCAGGGCGCGGCCCCCGGTAGTAACCTCGGGATTCCCATACATAACCCCGACCTTCTCCCGGAGCTGATTGATGAACACCACGATGCAGTTTGTCTTATTGATGGCCCCAGCGAGCTTCCGGAGCGCCTGACTCATGAGCCGGGCATGGAGGCCCACGTAGGCGTCCCCCATCTCTCCTTCAATTTCTGTCTTGGGGACCAAGGCCGCCACGGAGTCGACCACCACAACGTCAATAGCACCGGATCGAACCAGAGACTCCGTAATTTCCAGTGCTTGTTCACCTGTGTCCGGCTGAGAGATGAGCAGCTCGTCAATGTTGACTCCCAATGCCCGGGCGTAGGCGGGGTCCAGAGCGTGTTCTGCATCAATGAACGCAACTTCGCCGCCTAGCTTCTGTGCCTGGGCAAGAATATGAAGGGCAAGAGTAGTCTTGCCAGAGGATTCAGGACCATAGATCTCGATAATCCGCCCCTTCGGGATCCCTCCGATACCCAATGCCAAATCAAGTGCCAGAGAACCGGTGGGAATGACCTCCACGCTGAGATTCATGCTGTCGCCAAGCCGCATGATAGACCCCTTCCCGTATGTCCGTTCAATGTTCTTCATTGCGGTCTCCAGGGCCTCTTTCTTGTTGGATGCAACCCCAATGGGTGCTGTGGCTTTTTGCATCTTCTTTTCCGCCATACATAAATTACCCCTTTCATTTTTTGAGATTCTTACAGATGATATGCGATTACTACAGAAAATATCGAAAAGAAATTGATATTTTTTGTTCGTTCAGCATAGAAAGGAACAAGCAGAAAGCAAAGATTTGCGTTTAGGCAAAAAAATTTGAAAGGGGGAATCCCGGGGATGTATTCGGGACGGAAATCATGGAGTACACAGTAGGAATTCCTGCAATAACGTTTGACGCTACTCTGTTGTTCCTGGAGACCGATCCAGAAAAACTGTCTGCCCTGCAGTCCGAAGAGGAGAGGCAGGATGCAGCACAGAGAAGTGTATGGGAAGAGATTTTGGAGGCGAAAGAGTTCAGGGCATTGGCGTTTACGCAGCGATGTGAGTGGCCTATGACTTTAATTCTGCACCCTTCTACTTACCCTGGTGTTGATTGGCAGCTCTCTCGCTTCGATTACGAGGGAATACCAATCGCTCATTCAGACTTTTCCCGTATGGATATGGAGGCTTTGTATAAGGAGCTGATGAGTTACGCCAGAGGCGGAGTATCTGTGCGGATTGTTATTGAGTGAAAAATAAGAAAAGGAGCTATTTATGGCAAGGAAGAAAAAGTCGCCAGGACTTTCGTCATTAAACAGGGCGATTGCCTTGGCAATCAATGCAGACGTGAATAACACTCTCAAAGCTAGAGAGTACATTCAACTTTTTCGAAAAGATGCAGAATCGACTATTAAGAACATGCGCATCCCTGTTTTTTTTGAAATGAACAAAAACTCGTCTGTAAAACAAATATCAAGAGAACTACTTTTTAACCTTGGTGCGGGTAAAAGCGATATACAAATGCTGCGTTCTCTTCTGCTCGGATTTTGGGACAAAGACCGGATTTGCTATTCCCTTTCAAAGGAAGCTCTTTCCTTTATGGATGCCAATTTCCCCACAGAAGAAATAGAGCTTTCTGCGTCAGAACTTATGGAAGCACTTTGCCGGCGTCCGGTCTACCTGGAGTTTCCACAAGGTTCTCCGTTGGTAGGGGCTTTTTTAGGGTGTGCAAGAATTCCAGAGGAAATATCTCCGACTAAGCATGCCCATCATCAATTCATTGCATCTTTAATCTACATGGATAGCGCAGAAATTCTATTTTCCGCAGTTATAAATGATTCCGTGAAAAAATTCTTCGGCGGGATCTTCCCAAACGAGAGTTCTCGATTCCTATATAAGACAATCTTTTACATCGGGTACTTACTTTTGAAAAAAGATTCTTCTGGAATCTCCCTCGTTTCTTATCCAAAGCAAAGCTGCGAAGCCTACGAGGTTCGTCCAATCCCATATAAGGATTGGAGTCCGGAATTCCTTGAGGAGCATGGATGGATGCGCACAGGGCTTTGTTCAGTTTTCGGATATCTAAGCCGGGAAAACATGATTTCTGATTTTGCCGGCAGAGTGGAAATTGGTTCGAGATTTTCGGATATGGCGGTCACAGCAGGAAGATCGGAGAAAGAGACAGCAGAACATCTTCAATATCTCGTTTTTAGGGCAATCCTTGAATGGGAAGCCTATCGGGTGGTGTACAAATACAGTAAGAACACAGAAACCTTGATGTCAAACCGGAACCTTGGAGAAGTCACCACGAAAGGGATTTCTTCCGATTTACTCCAATTCATGCCGGCTCGAACCCTGGTTTTCCTGATGGAGGAGGCGGGAGGCATAGCAATAATTTCAACCTGCAAGGCATCCTCCGGGCAGGGTCTACTGATAATGCCAATTATTAACGGACATGGAGACGCAGTGGTTGTTAATGCAGACTCTCCATACAGACTCAATCCTGACAAAACGGAGGACGAGACATTCCTTCAGATTCTATGCGCTGTGGTTCACTTGCTTACAATCCTCAAAGAAAATGCCCTAAAAAAGGCGCTTAAGGATTATGTGTCTCAGGGAAATCCGGATACAAAAGCACTGGTTCCAGTTGAATTCAAGCAGCCAGCTCTGCGGCAGCCCTCCGGCAACTCTCCCGATACCTCTCCATTGAGGATTGGTGCATCTGTCAACGACATGCCTCTGCAGATGTTCAACATTACAGGGAAGTGCGTACGCAGAGCGCCAAGGGCGGAAACAGAAAAATACAACTCATGGAAGATGACACCCCATGTGCGTCGCCGGCACCTTCATCACTATTGGGTAGGGAAAGGCGCAGATCGCCATTTGGAAGCCAGATGGCTGGAACCTATGAAGATAAACAACACGGATTCTGATGCGATTCCGACAGTAATTCGCAAAGTAAAGTAAATATCCCTGTTGACATACGGGATAAAACAGGATAGAATTAGGATATCTTTGAGAAAGGACTAGGAATACCACTATGGCCGGACCAAGGAAAACTATCGATCAAAAAATCGAGGAAATCGATCAGAAGATTGCCTTCCATGAAGACAAGATTGATGCCTTGAAGAAAAAGAAAGATGAGCTTTTGTGCCCAATCTCTTATCAGGACATCATCAATGAGGCAAAAAGGCAGAGGATTCCTCCCCAGAAGATTGTAGATACTCTTGGGTTTAAGATCACACCTAAAAAGAACAAACGGAGTACCCAGCCGGAGGAGTCCGAGCAGGGTGAATGAATAAAAAAGCCGCCGTTCATGAGAAATCATGAACGGTGGCTTTTTCTGGATAATATTGATCGCTATAATGATTATTTCTTTTATTGCCTAATCTCTTTTACTGGATTTTACCAGACCTGACGCCAACCGGGTTTTCTGGTCACCTCTTCCCATTCCTTCTCCCTCTTGTCCCTCTCATCTTCGTCCCCGGCTTCGGGAAATTCAGGGAGACTCAAGTCGTACACTTCAACCTGGACATCAGTGTTGGAGCGAACCTCCTGCACGAGGCCATCCTCGACACGGACAGCGACCTGGACGTCAAACTCAGCTTCCCTGATTTTCCAGATCTCGATTTTCTCGATAGGTGCGTTTCTGTCAGTGCTGCTACGCCGGATGAGGAGGGCGTATCCATCTTTAATCAGACATTCCTCCTTGAGAGGTTCCTTCCCAGTAGACTTGTACTCCGTAACGGCATTTTCCCAGTCTTCCCGCATAGCGGTCTCCGCCTCTTCCTTCGTTGCGAAGGATTCAACAGCGGAAATGCTTCCGCTGATGAGTTTTTCGGTAATCATTGTATAAATTTTCATCGTTTTTCTCCTTTTTTGTTAAGCCCGTTTTCAAAGCTTAAATTATATTATGCAGCTGTCAGGAAAACTATAAAATCTCAATCCCAGTAAAAGCCTAAAAAGAGATTTGCAAATGTATTCGATATTTTTAAAGAAAAGCGCATAGTATATTGTACAAAAAGCAAAAGGAGGAAATACTATATGGCAGATACGAATATTACCTTAAGCAACGATTTGGAAAAAACTGTAATTGATTCTATTGAAAAAGAGAGTGCGGAACTGACGCGGCTTTGCGCCCTTGTATCCGACGCAGCAAAAATTGAGATGGTCAATGGGCAGCCTGTCTCCAGCAGCAGGCTTACCTCTGACGAACTCGAAATTCTTGCTATGCGCATTCCAGGCGAGTGTCTCCGCATTCAAGCGAGCATCAACCGGTATATGGCGGGCAATGTCTTCCGGGACTTGGATATTGAGTCGAAAGTGACCCAGCGGGCCGCCGCTCTCATGGGGGAGAAAGGGAATGCGGATGAGCGGAAGCGTAGGGCAGAGCTGGAGGTGCTGACGGAGCGTACCGTAAGCCTTGCAAACAAGACCATCATCAAGGGGCTCCAATCCTGCATCGACCGAGCGGATAAGGTTTATGAAGGAGTCAAAAAGGTGATGGACTTCCGAGCGAGGGAGAGCTGGTTTGATCGGAAGGGACCTTCCTGCCCACGGTAAATAAAAATGGCGGCAGTCTCATTTCTTTGAGATTGCCGCCATTTTTTAGATTTTGCGCGGACTCAGGCGATGCTTGGACAGCTGGTTTGGACTTGCAAAAGTGAAAGCAATGCATTCTTAATGAATCGCCCAATTGCAACGGGAACGGAATTCCCAACCTGTTGCTGCTTCTGCCCCAGCGATCCGCAAATCTCAAACTCTGCTGGGAGTCCTTGGAGAGCCTTTGCCTCGGCCACGGTCAATGTCCGATCCTCCAGCGGATGGATGAGGGGCGGCTTCCGCCAATTGACAATGGTGGGAGATGGTTCATCCCACGCCAGCCGTCGGTATGTGCAGGAATGCCGGTTTTTACTCGCAGTCCGGTACTCCGGAGGAATATTCTCATAGTTCCCGCCCTGTGGAACAAAAGACATCCGCCTTTTGGTATCCGCCCCGGGCAAAGTAACATCGGAATAGTTCTTCCATTTCGGAGTAATCGCCTTTAGGGCCTCCCCTACAGTCTTTCCAGAGGAACAGAGGGAGAGGGCGGGGAATGCTGCTGGGCCGATACGTGAGCCAAGGATAATGGCGCGTTTCCGGGTAGTATAGCCGCCGACCTTGTTGTCCTGAATAATTCTTGCCTTGATTTCATACCCACATTCCGCAGAGACCTTCTTGATGGCATCGAAATATGCTCCGTCGCAGGCCGTCAGAACTGCTGGAACATTCTCCATAGCAAAAACCTTCGGACGCAGTGTTTTCACGATTCGCATATATTGCAGAACCAGGTCGCTATCTGGGTGGTCAGACAAGCGGGTGTGCCGGTTGGCGTTTGAAAACGGCTTACAACTCGGCCCGCCGATAATGACGTCCGGGTTCTTGACAGTGCTATCCAAGGGATACCCTTGTTCTGTAAACGCCTTATGGATGTCTCCATGGACAATATGCAGCCCAATGTTTTTCTGGTAGGTAGAGCAGGCTGCTTTATCGTAGTCGATGGCATACTGAATACGGAACCGTTCATCCTGAAAGAAGGGCCAATCCAAAATCCCGGCGCCACTGAACAGAGACACAACAGTAAAGACGTCCGCCAAATCTTTCTGGATTGTAGAGATGCTGGCAGGACTTCCGCAACTCGCAAGATATTCATCGAACGAAATTTGTGCGGCCCCCAACAGACAATCGACAGAGGACACATCTTCCATGCCGGCTGCCATACGCAGGATTTGGAGTTGCTGTCTCGGAATCTCCAGAATTATGGCTTTTTTCTTGACTTCGGCAGCCGAAATCTGGATACTATCCCCATTGATGCTGACTTGGATACTATCCATGTGGGCAATGGCGTCCAGTACTTCCCGGTTGCGCAGATCAATCAGCGGAATCCAGTGCGTACCCCTTTTCTTCCGAGACACCTTATGGGAACCGTTTTCTGCTGGCACAATACAGATATTTCCTAATTTATCGATGATATAGTCATACCGGCTGCCGATTCCCAGAGTCTTTGTAGGCTGGAAGCTAAAGGTCAGACCGCGCCGGCTCTTCCTGATATTTTTCTCCATGAGCATTTCCTTTCTTCAAATGATTTTTGAGGAACACTTTGGCAAGCCCCTCATTCCTGATGTGTTACCCTTTGCGCAAATTGCTGGGTGATGGTATGTAGGGCGCCGAAAATATATAAAACTGGCTCCGGTTTTACTCCGGAACTGTGTTGTTGGCTGACTCTTCGTCTCCTTTTTCAAGAACCCATCTGCAAATACAGATGGGTTCTCGTTTTTTTCTTATTGAAATTTTGCAAGAAGCTCCGCAACATTGCCGTGAGGAGGCATGAGTGTCCCCTCCCAAGAGCCATACTTTTGGGCGTGTTGTGCGTACAAAATCGCCGTCTCCAGATCGGATCGAGACAGATTGCGGACGCCCCTAATCGTACTGGTTTTGTACTCGTTCTTCAGCATCGCCTTCTGACAGGACGAAACAAGTTTCTTTGTATCCATATTTTCTCCCTTCAAGCGGTCACCAGAACCGGGTTTCCGTACTCAGTCCACAGCTCAAGCTCTCCATCAACCATCTTCCAGGTCTCCTCCGTCTTTGGAGTGTCGCTCTGGTACACAAGAGGGATATGTTCATAGCCGTACATCTGCTCAACCTCCTCCAAGGCTCTCTCAAAGGCCCGCACAGTGCGGACGCCCTTGAATTTCTTGACCACATCCTCCCAGAAGGGTTTTGCGCCTTTCACTCCAAACATCTGGGCCTCCTTGCGATCTCCATTAAATTCCTGAGAGACAAACAGGTTGTCGCCCCAGTTGATTGCGAGAGTCCTCCTTGTCATTTTTGATTACACTCCTTTCAAAATTCTCTGCCAATGTGTGGGCTGCGGACAGGCAAAACCCCAAAGAGCTGCGTGTTCGACTGGTTGTTTGCCCGAACAACGACAGGCTTCATCGGATCTTTACCGATGTTGATAATGACGCATTTCTCGTCGCTCAACGCCTGCAAAGCATCTATCAGGTACTTGGGATTGACGGCTATCTCGATCCGCTCATCATCTGCAATCATTTTGCGAATTTTATCGAAGTCGAACTGCTGTAGTTTTTCCTGCGGCTGCTTGGTGGAAAATCTCACATCTGCGAACTCAACATATGCATAGCCGTTTTCCAGACTCAGCAAAACATCACCTATGGCATTAAGCCGCGGGACAGAAATGTAACAGGAAAACTCGTCATCAGCATTTACACAGATGTTGACTTCATGAAGCCGATACCCGTCCGTTGCAACGCATTTCATCATTCTTTTTTTGACTTCCAAATAGATAAGCTTTTCTCTTATTTCGAACGAATGGTCTTTGATGACTTTTCTAAGCTGCCGAATCATCCGGTTAAAGTCCTGCATGTCGATAATTGCCTGTTTCATAACGAAACTCCTTTCACTTTTTAACCTTTTTGGTCCTTTTCAGGATAATATGCAAGTGTAATTAAAAATATAAATCCCCAGGGTATGAGTACCCTGGGGACAGTGCCAGCAGGAAAGATTTGGCTTGGAGACTTCAAAAAAATCTGAATCACATCTGGGAAATTGTGCCTCGTGGTTGCGCAATATACTTATTGATCTTGAAAAATTGTGGAGAAATGAGTGGAAAAGCAGGCTTTCTAGTATTTAGCCAGATTGGTACCAATTTTGCACAGCGTATTTATTGCGCTGAAGGACTCGGCTTTGCGGTGTTCATCCTTAATGAGCTGCCGAATCTCTTCCGAAGACAATCCTTGCAACCTCAGAAGCCGATCTCTCTCCTGTTTTAAGGAGGCATTTTCAGCAATCAGACGATTCTGCATAGCAAGAGTCCTTTCCAGGGTCTGCTGGGTGTTTCTCAGGATTTCTTGCAAATCCTTGATTTCGCGGCGCAGAGTCTCTTCTTTTTTCAGAAAATGCTTCTCTGCCGCATTAAACTTCTTACCTTTTGGCATAAATTGTCCTCCCTTTTTATTTGTGGTTATTTGTTTTTTTTACTCTGAAATTTGCGGACAGCTCCATCCTTCCTCCCGCACTTGGAACGCATCTCCCATTTGAATCGTATCGGGAAAATTGCACTGCGTAGTTTGCACAGCATACTTGTCGATTTCACAGGCGTAGTAGTGGTCAATCTGCGCTCCCAGCTTGTTCAGGGCAAGCCTGCCGCACGACATCCCATCGTACATAGAGAGAACCGTTAAGTATTCGGCGGCAATGCCAGGGCAATAAGAGAGGATGTGTGCGATAACATCTACAGTCCACCCATTCCCAATCATCTTGTACGCCTGCGTATCACTGACAGGGAATATGTAGTCCTCCGGTATTGTTTGAAGCCGCATGCACTCCCGAACCGTCAACTTCCGGATGATATAAAATCCGTCCGCCAGCCTGATGGGATATGGTTGGCCCTTGATGAAGATTTGACCATCCCGTACTGCATAGGCTGGGAACTTCTTCCTATCCTCTGTCTCAAATATATACCCAGCCGTTTCCTCTTTCAAAGTTCCCGGGCATCCTGCACCTATTTCTGCGGGTACGGCGTACAGCCCGGCATGACCCGCCAGCCCAAAGCCTTGGGCAGTCACGGTTGGGGTTTTCCCATCAACGCCGAAGAGTCTGCGGCCCTGGTTGAAATTCCGGCTATAGTTCTTCCCATTTGCCAGCCATCTCTTCCCATCTTCCTTCTCCAGCCCGCCAAGGAACTGATTTCCCGTTCGTTCCGTTACTTCTCCGGAAACGAAACGATAGTTTTCAATGGAGGTGATAGGAATGGCAACACACGTCCTCCGATCCAGGGTATTCCCCACCATATTGCGGATACCATCCTTATAATAAGTGGCTCGCAGACACTGAGCCTTTCCGCTGGCGGTAACGTTGACCGGCTCCGGCGTTATAGCAGCGGGTACGCCCGCATCACCGGATTTCTTTCCCTGGAGAAGGAAATTTGTCTCCAGAATATCCCGAAGGATAATCCCTCGGTCTTTCGGCTGTTCAACACCAGGAATGTTTGTCCAGTACAGGCGCTGCCGGTTCTGGGCGGACACCAGAGAGGAGTTGATGAGAATAGGCTCTACTCCCAGCTCACGGGTGATCTGCTCCCGAATCGACGCTGCCATACTTTTATTGTTTTCGTAAAGGAAATAGTCTGGACTGAATTTTTCCCTGGCAACGAGATAGTTCTCGAAGAGTTCCCAACCAATTCCCTCCGGTTTTGTCTCTCTGTTTTTGGTACGAGCAATACTCCAGTGGGTGCAGGGGCTTCCGCCGATAAAGAGTTTCATACCGCCACCCCCTCGGGGACCTCGTTCCCCCATGCATCCCAGCCGTTGGCCCGCTGACGAGCAAACAGCTCGATACGAGGAATGTCACCCAGCAGCGCCACAATCCTCTCCCGGGTCTCATCCGGTTTCTTGCTGTGCCCGTCGTAGGGAGCCTCGATAATCTGGTGAACGGCATGGCTGACGATTTTCTCTCCAGCTTTAAAGTTGGGAGTAACGCCCAGGAGACAGACCTCAGCGTTCGCCCGGGTGTAGGCGCCCATGCCCCAGAAATTCTTGCCGCTCTTGGCATACTTCTTCACCCAGACAAAAGCCGCCGTCTTGTACTCAAACCCCCACCTCTCCATTACCCGGATGGCTTCCCCATATTGGGGGAACGTGGCCCACATGAAGCAAGCTGCTCCATCTGCGGCGGTGATGTCAGGGAGAGGCAGGTTGCAGATATCCTCAATCGTCATAGTGGGATAGTGCTTCTTTGCTGTACCCCGGCTCTTGTCTGAAGTCCCGCACTGACGATAAGACCATGGGGGATCGGCATAGATGATGTTATATTTCTTCTCCGGAAACGGAATCATTCTCTCCATATTTTTTCCTTCCTTTTTGAATCGCAATTTGCATAAATCCAGGCGCTTGTCCGCCGGTTTGCTTGTGTGTGATACTATGCGATTCGAGGAAAAAATATCGAGTTTATGAAAGAGAAGTTTTCGGGTTGTGAATAGCTTCAAGAAAACCTTTGGCTTTTATGAAAAATTTTTACAGGCAACAAAATATACTTTCTTTTTTCTCTGTGGTTGTCCTATACTGAAAAAGCCTAATATTTTCGGATTATCTTGCAATGTACCGTTCCTCGTGATATGATGAAGACAAATCCATGGGAGGAATGAAATATGTCAGAAGAAAGCCAAAAGAAAAACTCAAGCCACTATCCCAAGAGCCGAATTATTGAGGCTGAGCAAAAGAGCTATGCCTCCATCACAGCGTTCTGTGAATATTATGGGCTACGGTATACCAGCGTCATGTACTATTTGCGTAAGGGGAAGACTGGAGACGAAGTCCTCTCCATTATGAGGCAAAAACCGGCCTCGTCCCGATACTCAAAAGCACCAGGCCGGAGCGTTCCGGTAAAAATTGGAGATGACACATTTCAGTCGATTTCTGAAGCAGCGATGGCCTATGGGGTCTCATCGGCTCAAATTGAAAAAGCGATAGAAGAGGGCGACGCAAACCCTGCGTTTCCCGATATGAACATTCCGGATGTACCAGAAGAGCAGACAAAAAGAATGAAGCCGTGTGTCGTTGCGGGAGTCTCTTATCCATCACAAGCGGCAGCGGCTCGTAAATATGGAGTTCCTTTGGTCACGGTATATTCCCGTATGCAGAGGGAACACATTTCCTTTGAAGAAGCCGTTCGCCGGGGCCACATTGAGAGACGTCAGATTCTCCCTGAAAAAACAAAATGGAATGGGCAAGGGTTTGAACCTTTCGATGGTGTGCTGGAGGAAATGAAAATCACGAAGGACATCTTCACCCTGTTGGACAAAAATGCTTATCATCCTCAGTTGCTTATAAATCAGGAAAAGGAACTCTTCGCTATCCGCATTCAGGAATCTCTGGAGGCAATCACCCCTCCCTTGGACGTGTATATTGTTTTCAGTGAAAAGGACGCTTCTCAAGATATTGAATTCATCATCCCCGTTCTTGGAAAGCTCCGAATCCTGTCTAATGTAAAACAAACCCTTCTCCATCAGCAGATAAACGAAGCAAATGGGAATTACACAGGATCAAAAATCTTCCTGCAGGACGGCATATTTTCCGCCGCATGGTCATTTGCCCAAACATCAAGATCCTTGCAAATAACTTTTTTTATGCGTACGTTGTATCGGTTTATCGGCTCGACTTCTGCCATGTGGGACACCTTGAAATGGGCGGAAAAAGAGGTTGCTCTGGTATGACAGACGGGTTGAATGTCTGGAAAGAAAATGAAAATACCCGATCAGGTTCCATCTGGAATCTGGTCGGGTATTTTACACCTTATGCGATGGCAGCCTTAAGCTCCCTACGTCCTTCTGTGACGTGGTAGCTGACGCCGGCCTGACACCTTCCCAGTATCTCCGCTATCTCTGTTTGGGTATATCCCTCGGCGAGCAGTGAAAAGATTTCCCTTTTTTCTTCCGCAAGGGCGGCTACTGCTGCACTCAGCTCGTATCTCAGCGCCAAATCGGACTCAGATTGATCCTGTCTGGTGGTAGAACTCCAGGTAACAGAACCGCAGGAATGCTCGAAGTCGGAATGGGCAAGGACAACGGCATCTATGGATTCCGTCGCCGAGAAATTCCGCTTCTGGGTGAGGTCTTTTCTGCAAAGTCCCCTCATTTTGTTATACACAATGTACCAGCAGAAAGAATCCCTCGAACCAGTGGCAGGGGCGTATGCATTCCAGCCGCTGAAAATTGCCAGGTTTGCCTCCTGAATCAGGTCGTCCAGTTCGTAGCCGGACCCCTTCAAATACTTTGCAAAGGTCTTCACATGGGAGGCTACGGACCTCTGGCGCATCTGCAGCCATTCGGCGCAATCTTCTCCTGCCGGCTCATAGCTTCTCATACTGGGCGATTTCTGATATTCCTCCACAGGAGGAAGGTTTGTTGGGTCGTATTCGCTCAGCATGCGCAGAGACTGCGCTGCTTGAGCCAAAATGGCGTTGTCATCATTCTCAAAAAGAAAGATGTCCTTCTCGTCCTCGTCGGTGAGGAGTGAGACCGGGACTGAATCAATCATGTCCGCAACGGACAAATCCTGTTCCATCTCCAGGGCAGTAAGCCATTCTTCCATCTGGGCGGCTCTCATCAAGGTCAGTTCTGTCGAAATCTCCTCGTTGACTTCTTTGAATCCATAATTTTTCTTCATGATATTCATCACTCCTTCTTATTTTTTGGACTCAGCAAGGCGTAGCACACACAGCGAAATCGGACTCCATATCAGAGGCAGGAACCCACTCCGCAGGCTCGTCTTCCAATCCCATTGCCAGATTCATCAATTCGAGTAACATTTTCATTTCTCCTTTTCATTTTTGTCCGAGCGGTCAGACTCCTTGATGAAACAACCCGACAGATTGCTTGCCCTACATTACGCGAAAGCACCAAAAATTATAAAATATCCAAGGCGGGCAATGTTTTCTTGCCAGCAAAAGCAGAATGCGTCAGTTGAGCCAAAAAAAAGAAGATCTTGCCCTCTTCGGACAAGATCTTCTTGATATGGGAGGAGAATCAGTTTTTTCCGTATAGAAGGAAATCGATGGCAACAGCAATGACCCGTCCAGCCGAATTTTTCAACACGTACCCATCATACAGACCCTCTCCCTCCCCGGAGCAGGAGATGGCACCATGGGGGAAGACGCAAGCATACGGATACTCCAGAACAAGTTCATTGCACGCTCTCTTCCAGCGTTCGTCCGCCCCAGAGACAGGAGGGATGCCGAAGGATGTGGGGTCCTGGTAGTATTTCTCGTCGAAAATGCCCATGACTCCCGTGTCTGTAAAGACATTCTCCTTTTTAGGCCACAGGAACGCTTGCTCCAGCATTTGCTGGAAAGAAAACGGGCAGGAGCTGGATTTTGCAAGCAGGAACGCCGGAACCGGCCCACCCGTCTCCCCGTTCTCTTCCCTCTCCACCACCTGGGCCGCCGCCCGCCACATGCCCAGTTCTACGCCGGACAGCCGGACAATCATCTCAGGCTCGCTCCTGGTGACGGAGGGATCGCAAATCAGCATTTCGTCACTCACTTGGGTGAAGAAGCCCAGCTGGATGCAGCGAGTGGGGATTTCCCGGGCAAAGGACTGGGTTTTTTTATCTTGGAACAGGACGAGGAACCCCTCTTTTTCCGGAACTCCGGCGTACCCCTCGTCCAACTCATATGTCTGTGCAAGAGAGGACAGGAAAAGGTATACCTGATCTGGGGCGTTTATCAATTCCTCAACAGAGGATTCGTTGGCTTTCACCAGGGACTCGAATGGGATATGATAGGTGTCGTAAAAGTCCAAGAGTTTCGCCTTATATTCCTGATTTGGGAGGTTCATTGTCAGGGGGATGCCGTGGTATTCCGCCAGATAGGAGATGATCCTGTGCATGAGACACAGGTGCTTCCATTCCTCCGCTGCCTCCTGCAGCTCCTGGGGTGTAAGTGTATAGGCAATTTGATCTCTGATGATTTCCATATCGAGATACCACCTTTCTTTAGTTAGTATATGAAAAAGCCCTCCCCTTTGCAGCAAGGGCTTGGTTCGTCCAAGTCCATGGTATGCAAATGGAGGGCAAAATATCAGAGGTTAGCAGGGGTCGGATTCGGAAGACGGCTTGCTTTCAGAAATGGGAGGGTGGCCTCTTCTTGTCATTACCGCTCTCTGAAAGTCTGCATCTGAGCAGAATCCCCTCAGAACGTCGGGGAACTTCTCTTTTGCAAGATTTGTTGCCGGTTTATCGAGATATTCGCTTTCAACGTGCAGGGCCTCATTCATGTAGACGGACGCCTTTTCCATATTACCGGCATTGAGATAATAATTTGTCAGGAAGAAAGACGCATCGAAATCACCTTCCTCACAAACGCAATCCAATATATTCATAGCTTGTTGTTCTGTAAGCCCGGAGACGTTTGGATTTCCGGATAGAAATTCACGGCACCAGCGTCCCTTTGCCCGGATAGAGTCTTTCCTTTTTGCCGCTGTATCGTAAATCATTGCGGCAATCTTGGGATTCTTCCTTACCCCATTCCCATCCCGGTACATATCTCCCATGTCGAGGAGAGCGATCTCCGGAAGCGATGTATTGCAGTAATCTTCACCAAGTTCAATGAAATCAGAGAGAATGAGATGAGCCATACTGGGATTCTTTTCCACGCCAAGGCCATACATGTAGCAGTGAGCAACTCCAGCGATACAGTTGATGTCATGCCCCTGTCCTCTCCGGTAATACTTGAATGCCTTGTCGAAGTCCTGAGGCTGCCCAACACCTTTCCGGCAGAAGTCGCCAAGCACTCCTGCAGCGGAGGTTTCGCCGCGATCTAAAGCCCCCTTTAGCATTTGTACGATTTTGCCATATTCTTCTTCATCAATAAAGAGTCCGCCGTTTTCCTCATACCAGATGGACGCATAGGTGGCGGCTGCACCTGCGACCTCATTGTTAACGGCGCGGCCCAGCCAATACAGGGATTGGTTAAAGTCTTGGACAGAAGAGTCCTTCCCGAAAAGAAAGCCAAGCGCAGCCTGAGCTTCTCCACAGTCACTCCGGGCGGATCTCCACAGCCAGGACAACCCAAGCTCCCGCTCCTTCACATCCTTTGCAGAACGGAACAGCCTCAGCCCATATTCATACATGCCCATCTCAGAACCCATCTCAGCAGCCTGCTTGAAAAGACGCATAGCCTTTTTCTCATTCTGCGATACATAGGTGCCAGAACTATATATTGTCGCCAATACCCACGCCGCCTCGGGATACTTCATATCACGAGCATGCCATAACATAGAAAGTCCCTTCATCGGGTCTGCAGGAACGCCATCTCCTGCTATATGGCAGCACGCCAAAAGGAAAATCGCTTCTCGATCCTTTTTATCTGCCAGACGAGACAAATCCTCAACGGCGCGTTTTACGTCCTTTTTGCAGCCAGTTCCAGTTTTCAGCATCATCGCCCGCATCCTGATAGCTTCTTGGCGCCCAGTCTCCGCCCATGCGTCTGCAATCTGAAACTCCTCTTCCGGTGTCTCCGCAAACTCATACATCATCTTCCAGTCACTGGGAGACAATAGCTGCGCATCCACAGACTTCCAGTCCTTGCAATCGCAGATATGACAGGATCTCTGATCCGTCATGCTGTAGACCCCGTCGTTTTTACACATATAAACTCCCATAAAAGTCCTCCTTTGAATTCTAAAAAAACAGATAAGTGCCCACATTTTTGATAATATGCGTTTGCGATTAAAAATATCGAATTCGTCAAAATTTTCTTCTCCCCTTTTTGGATATTTTTTTGGAGTATCGCATAGTATACCACAGATTCTTCCAAATCGGAAGGGAACGGATGAAATTGTTGATGATTTTTAATGAGAATTTTGTTGTTGGAGAGCGTTACAGGGCAGACACAGGGGAGAGATTTCGGGTGGTGGATGTAGAAAGCACTTCCGACGCCTGGTTTTCCATCGGGAAACGCAGTAGTATCGTATTTCGCCGGGAATCTACTGGGGAGATTCTGCGAGTCAGGTTTTTCACTGCCCAGCGGCTGTCCCTAAAAAGATCGGAAGGCTGAGTTTTGCCCTTGATATTTTTCAGAGTTTGTGCATATCATGGACAGCCAATTTTTTAAAAGGGCTGAAAATTCTAAAAAGGAGAATTATAAAATGACTTGGGGTCAATTTGAGTTGAAATACAAAGGCGCTCCCTGTCGGGACGAGATGACGGAGGAGCAGAAGAGAGAGTATGTTGAGGACCTTTTTGTCGCCTACGAACAAGAAAACAATTTCTCGAAGGTTTTCTGGAGTCAGGGCGGTGACTATCCCCAGTATATTGGGAAACCTTTTACCCTTGCGGGCCGCGTTCCGGTATATGAGAATGCGTCTAAGAAAGGTGTGGACCTAGAGTGCTTGCCTATGTGGTACATCCGCTTTGAGGATGGTTTTCAAATGGAAGCTTATCCCGATGAGATTGTCCTTTCCGTCATGAAAGACAACGGCTGCCCTGAGGAATGCCTGGTGCCTGCAGCAGCAAATAAGTGAGAAGAGCGGGAGATTCGATTGAATCTCTCGCTCTTCTCACACTCAAAAGAATATATTTTTTCCATAAAGCCGAATATATTGGGGTGGAATTGCAACGCTACAGGTTATTTCGTACTCACTTTGGGCCAGGAATTGCTTGTACTCCAATGGCAGTTGAATTTCCAGAATGACAAGATCCTCATCCTCGAATATCTCTCCCAGCCAGTTCAGAAGGGCCTGCTCCAAATCATCCTGGTTGGCAAAGAGGAATACGGCAGGTGTTTTCTCGCCGGCAGAGAGTGAGCGTTCTCCGATCCTTGGTTGAAGTCCGTTTTTCCTGATGGAGTCCACATTGGATGATGGCGTGACATGGTATCGTGTCATAGTCAATCACCTGGTATTATTGGCAATCTCTCGATCTACCTTGACCTTGTGGATGGCATGGTCCATATGAAGGCCGCGCTTCATCCAACGGAGGACTGCAATGACGTCTCTCTCATCCACTGCGCCCTTAATCCGCTCCATTTCTTCCTCAGATACGATGTCCTTAAGAACATCCATCTTCATAGAAGAAACCTTGTCTCTGCCGTAGGTTTTCAGTGCCGCAAAATCCCGGAATTTCAGTTTTTCGGACTTCGAGGCATTGACCCTCTGGATGGCTTTTGCACATAGCGGATTGACCAAATCCTTTGATTTCGGCAGTTCGGCGATAATGGGGTCCCCGTGTGTCTGGTACTGCTGCCGGTACTTGCTGTCCTGGAGGAACTTGTTGATGAAAGCGTAGGCGTGGGCGGAGTTCAGATGCCCCTCCCAAACACGCTCGTACTCAGCAACAACTGTTCCTTTTTCATCGACAGCGTGGATGAATAGGATAAGACAGGGATTCATCCCATCCTTGAGTGCATTGCAATACGCCCAATCCTGGGCTTCCCGGACCTGGAAGGTATATTCCCCTACTTTGACATTCCGGGAAAAATCCCGACTTTCATATTTGCTCATTTTTTACTCCCTTCTTTTTTGAGATCCTTTGATTTTGCATTGGCAAATACTATGTAGTTCTTTCGAAAAGTATCAAAATTTCCGTAGAAAATACCAGTCCCTCCCCCGCTTCATGCGGAGGAGGGACTTTTCCATTTCTTTTTACTTGACAGTTGCCAGCTCCTGCTGGGCAGCGATGCCGCAGGTCACTGCATACCGCATAGCAGCCAGCATATCCCACTGGTCCAGCTCAGAGATGTCCTCGTTGATATAGAACTCGATTACAGCATTCGCAACGTCAACGTTGACCATCTGCTCGCCGTCCTCGGCCTTAACGGCCTTGTATGTCCAGTTCCTGGAGAAGAACATATCCTGATAGGGACTCTTGTTCATCGCCCAGTCCTCCAGCCGGCGCATCAATCCGCCCAGAGTAGTGCCTTCCTCCGTAACGAAGGTGTAGCCGCCAAGATAAGTAATCTGATTTCCGTCCTCGTCCACACCAGCAGCAATTGCCATACCGATCTGGTGCGTAACCTCATCCACAACGGCCACGTCCTCGTCGGACAAACAGCTGACGGAGAGGTATTCGGTTTCGTTGTCGATCACGAAACTCTTTGCCTCGGAAGCGCAGCCCAGCGCCGCATACTCATCGGCATCCCAGTACAGGCCACCATAGGAATACCCCACGATTTCGCCTTCCACAGTGGAAATGGGGCCGTCGGCGGTGTCCGCCATGAATCCGGTATTGAGGCTGCTGAGAGCCAGGGCAACGACCAGGGACAAAACGATAGTCGCAATTTTTTTCATTTTATTCTCCTTTTAATCTTCTATCCCGCTATTTTGCGGGAATCCTGTTTTGATTTTTCCTACTATATATTAAAGTCCTTTACCCGGGACTGTCTTCGGGGTGCCTAGCCTTTATGTAAACAGCCTTTTGAAAAACTGGTTGTCTCCTTGTATGCAAAACCGAAAAAAAATATAAATTCTTTTTTGTTCTAATATTGCCACAAATTTGTTTTCAATGAAGAAAACTCATTTGTTCCCATTCGACATCCATCATCCCTTCCCCTTCCCACTCCGTGACGGAGGCCCCACAAGAGGAAAGCCATTTTGCAGCTCGGTGTCGATGGCAAAAGTCTTTCGGGTTTTCGTAGCAGAGAAGAAATACGTCCTTTCCACCAGAGAGATGTTCCAAGTCTTTGCGGACATTTATGGGATTCAGCCGAGAAAGGACCACTTGGTTGTACTGTCTTATGTACAGGTCATCGTCCTGATGGGCTTTCCAAGCAGAGAAAATCTCTCCAGTGGGAGCTAGAGGCGCATACCTCATGCCAGAGAACCAGGATGGCGTTTTTAGGGCGATGCTGACGGGAACAGCATCCGATGGCAAGTTTTTCAGATTTGCGAAATACGATGTAAAAATCTGCATTTTCTCCTCCAAAAAAAAGAGGGTCCGGCAGATAGCCTGGACCCCCCTTGATGGAGCTTACTTGCCGGCGGCGGCTTCTTTGAGACGCTTGCCAGCGCGGAACACGATGACCGTTCGGGCGGGAACCTGAATCTCTTCGCCGGTCTTGGGCGAGTGTGCAATCCGAGGTTTCCGTTTCCTGCACTTAAAGGACCCAAACCCAACGAGGGAGACGGATTCCTTTGCCGCTGCGGCTTCCACAATGGAATCCAGGGCAGCATCAATGATTGTGCGGGACATAGCCCTGGTAGCGCCGGTTCTCTCGGCAACAGAGTTAATGAGTTGATCCTTGTTCATAGTTATCAAGTCCTTTCTAAAATTGATGTAATATATGCATACGCCGGCGAACATCCGGCGGAATGCTAGAACATAATAGATTGTCCATCAAGGACATATCCGGGAAACGAGCTATCGAGGAAAGCTGCCGCTTCCTCATAAGAGCCTCCAGAGAGCTGGATGCCGAAAGAAACTTCCATGACGTCCATGCCTTCCACGTAGTTCTCCTGATAGTACATTTCTGTACCTGCAGGCATCTCTCTCCGCTCCCCCGTCTGTCTGTCAAACAAGGCAATAGATGAGGCATCCAACCCGGAAACGGCCCCAGTCAAGGGGAGAGAAACACAGCGGATCTTCCTGGTGACGTACTTATTTTCATCAGGTACAGCCCCGATTCCTGTCCCGGACTCCGCCACATAGTACTGGTCACCCAGTCTCATCAGGCTATTGCCCATTGGATAAACAGCCGTCATACGAAGGTCTTCTGGACGACCGTTGACCATGACTTCCTTTTCCGTGAGGGTGTCCGCACCACTGGTCGCCTGATAAAGAATGACTTTTAAATCATAAATCGAGCGTTTTTCCAGAGAAACGAACACGCATGTAATAATCTCATCGGAGACAGCAGAGGATATAACAGGCGCAGACTTGACGGGATGTGCAATCAGATACTCATCAGATGGAATTTCTCCTGTATAGACATGCAGGATACTGCTTCCTGTCGAAGTCAGATCCTCCATTGTATCGGCGTCAAGCACCTGAATTTTCTGGAACTCTGATCCCGGGTCACTGTCCAACTGGATTGCGAAGGTAAGTGCGTAAAAGGGGACGTTGGTATAATCAGATACCTCGAAGTTGGGTTCAAATCCTTCTGCAGTCGAACTGACGACCTCCTGCTCCCCAATCATCGCCATCTTATAGCGGGGTTCTTCCGCTGCAACTGCACCCAAATTTTCCTCTGTCTCCGGCTCTGGCTCTGGCTCAGGATCCTCCAGGGGAATGTCTACGACAACGGGAGTTTCTTCTGGTACATACGGGTGCTTGTCGAAATAGGTAAACAGTGACAAACAAAGGAGGCAGACAGCGACGCAGACACAGATGAGGACAGGGCCTGCGATGCTCCGGATAGGCTCAGGGATCTTCTCGGCAATTTTCCCAATAAACGCCCGAAGCATTTTCATTATCCGCCCTTTCAATCCCGGCTTCTCCTCCGTCTCCAGCTTTTCCTCGGACTTCGGTTTTTCGCCAGGATTTTTCTCATCTTCCTTCGTGGGGTCGACCTTCTCCGCAGGAGGCGCATTGGGCTCGGGCGGAGCCTTCTTTTTTTTGCCCTCCCCCTGCGGTTTTCTCCGGTTCTTTCCCCTTGCTCTTTTCCGTTTCACAGGCTTCAGTGTGGACTTGTCTTCCTCATCGGATGGGTCGCTGGGTTCTGTTTCATCTGGAGCCTTCTCTGTGTCGTTATCTGGGATGGGTTTGGAGACAGAGTTGGGTTCAGGAGCCGGAATAGACCCTGAATTAGGCTCAGGAACAGGTGCTGGTACTGGGTCAAGTATCGGTGTGAATTCTTGGATTGGGGGCGCTGATTCTGGAGATTTCTGTTCAAAGATCATCGCCGGCGCATTATCCTCTTCTGAACCCTGCCCGCTTGTATCATCGTATACCTCGACCCCTATCATCTCGATGACTTCTTCCTCTCGGAAAAAGCCTCGGGCTTCACCATCGGGGTTTATCGGAGTCGCAACGGAGGAGGGGCGATTTGCCCGGTTGACAACCTCCTTAATCTTTCGACCAGAAACATCTTGCACAACCGGGGGTTCTCTGAAATAGGAAGCGGGTGTTGCGACGGCATTGGGTTCCGGGGCCTCCCCTACAGGCATTGCGACGGAGTGAGGTATAGGAGCAGGTTCGGGTGTTTCGTAAACTCTCTGCGCCCGGTGTACCAGCTCTGGCGTAAAAACAGGGATTTGGGCGGGTATGACAGAATATGACATAGGAATAAGGCCAGGTTCTGTCTCTTCCGGCTGTCCCATAAAAAGCTGTTCTCCTGTATACGTAGGAAGTCCCGCTCCTCCGCTCCCCTGCCCCAGCGCAAGCTTTTGAACCCTAGCACCGTTCAAACTCCAGTTATACGCAGAAGGAACTGGAGCCTGTTGGCATGGGGGCGGCTGCGGGGCAGTGGGCGGGAGGTTTTGAGAGGGCGGCGGTTTCGTCATTGCTTTGCTGACCGTGGATATGAGAAGGGCAAGCCCTGTCAAAGCGAATCCAACTGCAAACAATAGAGCTATTAAAGACCAATCCATTTGGTTTTCTCACCTTCCTTTCCTTGAGAATTTATGGTGCGAGGGCTGCGATTCGAACGCAGGACTTCCGGGGGTATGAACCCCGGCGCGAGACCTACCGCCCCCCTCGCATAGATAAGATTGGTTTTCTAATGTTCGCTCAGATATTATGCGCTTTCCAAAAATAATATCGAAAAAAATCCAAATATTTTTCCGTAATTTTCGAAAATCCACCAATGCCGCAGCATGTATTCGCCGCTATTTGTTCCAGCGGTATATACGAGGCAGAGTAAGACGTTATTAGGAAGTGGATTACTATAACTCATTTTGTACGAACTGAGCAATTCAGTTTCTTTTGAGATTTGCCGTTGACATTTATATTTTTTCGTAAAACAGCATACAATTTCACAACAACCCTGCAAAAGGAACACACCAAAAAAGGGAGAGCAATAACCATGAAGGTTGAATTGTCTTTTAAGGTGTTGTGGAGTAACAACAAAAATTTTTATGAGGTGAAAATATGTCCGAATATGAAAAATATCAACTCCAGTGGATGCTTGCTCATGGCTATTCGTTAAGATCCCTGATTGCCGAGCTTACGGAAATGCAACTCAGCGACCCCGAAGACGGTGATAGGATCTCAACTCCGGTATCCGAACTTTTTGATGAGTGGGTTGCCGATGTTGGGTTCGGTTCTGAGATTTGGGCGTGCGAGGCCGAGTGGCGAGAGTGTGAGGGTGCCGATATGCCATACACAACAGAGTAGAAATATCGGGGAGCCTTTGTATTACATATCTGCATCGCAAAAAAAGCCGCTAATTGCGAAATATTCAATCCTACGTCTGTGTGTATGATAAAAATTTTAAGGAGAAAAAATGAAACAGACTATTATTGCAAAGAGCAGCGATTTACGGGATGAATTTTGTCTTGGAATCATCGTAGAAAGTACCCCGTCTATCGCCCCAGACTCCGATCCCATCTCCGCCCTTCAAAAAGCAGCCAGAGAGTTTGCTGGGACGGACGGGGGAAAGAAGGTGCTAGAGAATACAAATGGGTGCTTCAACTGGGGTGACTTGGTTGAAAATATTCCAACGGAAATTTGTGAGAAGTACGGTTTCCGAATCATTGATACATTCCAAACCGATCTGATTGTCGCACACGACGAACAGCTCATTTTCTAATCAACACCCCCTGCAGCATCTATACTGCAGGGGGTGTTGCTATTTTTGTCATTCTTCTTCTCTGGGAATCCAAAGAGAAATGCAGCCTGTACGGTCAGAAGTAATTCTTTCCACAAGGCAGTCTGCATATTCGCCGGCAGCAATGGCATCTGCTGTGTCGCAGGAGATGGTGTGTCCATCTCCGTTGTCTACCAGTCGCACTTCGCTGAGGACAATGCTGCAGAATTTGCCAACGCTGATTTCCTGTTTCTTGGCCTGCTTATACGGATTGTTCTTCTTCATAGTTTTCTCCTCCTTAAAACGAAATTTCGCCGCTCTTGCAGCCGTCTTCCTCCGTAATCTCAGGTTTCCTCTCATGCACAAGGGCATACCGGCATTCGCCGTCATGGTTATATGTGCAGTCACAGGTCTCGCACTCAAAGCAAAGCTGCTTCAAGTAGACCAGCTTGGCGGCCTGGTCAGTGCGCTCTACGCCATCACAACGGTACAACAGATGTGCAATGCCCTTGCTGTATCGCTCATCAAACCAGTGCCAAAGGTCTTCCCGATCTGTTCCTTGAGGAAAATCCATAAAGCCCTCTTCCAGGGTTTCGCTGCCCGGATCCATTGGGACATCCTCAAGCCTGCCCCAGGGTTCCTCCAGGAGTGCATCCTGCGCCTTGATGGTCATGAGCTTCTTAGCTCTCTCCTCAATCGTGGGCGCAGCCTGTTCTTTCATCTGGGGATGTTCGTCAACGGACATCCCTAGTATCCACCTGTCTTCGTCCCCTCGCTCGAATCTCTCAGACATGCTTTCCAGGCTTTTTACGCCATTGAGAAGATCGTAATAATCCTGTAGGACAGGCTCTTTTGCAGCGTCGGTGCCGTAGTTCATCGCAAGCCGAAACTGTTCACCTGCATGGACGAACACCCTGGACTCTCTGGCGGCAGTCGGGTAAGCCGCAATCGTCAGATGGTGGCCCCAATCCTCAAGCTGAATCTGAACACCATCAGGCATTGCTCCCTTTTCAATAATTTTGAACATGATGTCCTCCTTTTTTTGTAGCTATGTTCTCTGGCATCAGGACAAATTTCCGCAGTAGCGGGTGTATGGATTCTCGCTGTAAATGTCAACGATGGCATCCATGTCTCCGCTGGCAATTACCTTGGATGTCAGCTGTTCATCTCCCAGCTCTTCTTCCGGACGGGTATCGTGAGTGATGTACGCCACATAGGACTCGGCCCTGTCATACAGGAATGTCCGTACGTTGGACTCCCCATCCTCCTGCTCTCCCAGATTCATTTCGGAAGTGGAGAGGAGCATGGCTTCGCCGCTGTCGGGGCAGTAGCTAGTTTCGACATTCAGGTGATCGCCAGGGCTGCCCAGGAAGACGGATGCTTCCAAAGCTCCGCCGGGGAGGTTTTCGCCCAAAGCAATTCTGGTTCCTTCTTTAGGCTCAATATCCAGCAGCTTGCAGATGTCCTCCACCGAGTAGACCTTTTCGCCAATTTTGATGAATTGATTCATAATCGCATTCTCCTTTTTTGTGAATCCTCGCAAAGTAGGTTATCTGATATTATGCAAATGCGTTGAAATATATCAACTTCCTTGGGGTCAAAAAAATGAGCCGCACTACAGCGTTGCAGTGCGACTCGGAAAGGTTATCTCTGGAGTAATTACAATGTGGGTTCTGGTCTAATCCCCATACACAAGGGTCAGAAACTGGGATTCATTGAGGATGGGGTCGGCATTCATTACACTGGTGAGGTGCTCGTAGGTCTTTGGCATGGATTTCTGCATTGTTGTCATGGCGGTCTCATTTCCAGCATTCTCAATGAAATATCGAGTAGACTCGGCAATGAATTCGTTGGCGTTTTTTCCTACGTACTTCCCCATCAGGGACACCGCAGCAGAGCCTTCCATCTTGTTCAGTTCCCACGTTTTGGAATAGGAGACATTGCAGGCTTCAATCACATGCCCCACCTCGTGGGCGAGGGCTTGAGAGATACCGGATTCTTTCAGATAGATAATGTGCTGTCCCTCATCCACATATCCAAGCCGTTCAGTATGACCGGCAGAGTCTTCAGGCAGCTTAGAAAGAACGGAGACGCTATACTTATACGCCAGCATGAGAGCGAGCTGGTTGTTAGGGAATTTAGCGAGGATGGAACGAACCAACTGTTCCGAATCCGCATCGCAGTCCTCTGCAATAGAGATGGAGAAGCAATCTGCCAGACTAGACGGAACAGCGACAGACTTCTTGACCACCACTTCATAGAGTAGGCGGAGGGCTTCACCCCTTGTAACGGTAGGGTGGCGGACATCGTCTTTGTGAATCAGTCCCGTAACAACCATTGCCGTCGTCCCCGCATCCAGGTCGGAGTCAAAACCATACTCCTTTACGGCGTAGGTCTTCTCCCCGGACATCGCCCAAATGGATTGATAGACGCTGGCAGAGGAAATGGGAGAGGGTGTGGAGGAAGGCCGGGGGAAAGAGGGGTGAATGGAGTCGAGGATGCCACTCCATTCATCGGAAGTCAGGATGTCATCAGGATGAAACTGCCCATCTTCCTGCCCAGATACAACACCCTTGCCGGCAAAATATGTAACAGCGTCGTAGTAGCAAGAGCTGGCAGGAACATCAGGAAAACCGATTGGTCGCTCACTGGCAAAGGCGGAGATCACCAGCAGAAACGCTGCAAGAGCGGCGATAATATATAAAATTTTATTCGAAATTTTCTTCATTATAGCACCTCCGTTATGTTTGTGGAATGGAGAACGAGACTTCCATACCTAGAACTGACTGCTCCCACCCCTTACGGAGTGGGGTTCCAGGAGGGGCTGCCCGCCCCTCGCAGCGTGGGATATGCTGCCATCCTCAAGCCGCAGGGCCACCTTGCGGCAGCCTGAGAGCGGTATGTCTTCCAGTAGAAGTCCATGAGGGAGGTTTTCCTGGAACCTTAATTCTCCAATGGAACCCAACGGTTCCATTTCTACCAGCCCGAAGGATGGCGGACGGATCCCCGTCTTGGAGATGATTTGCAGCGGTGACAGTCTACCGCTAGTGGTTAAAAGGTTCAATATTAAAAGCTTTTGATTTTTGTTATAACACCCTGTTCTTTTTATATTCTTTGCTTGTCCTGTTCTTTAATATATAATATGCACTTTATATAAAAAATATCTAATATCCTTAAAAAAATATTGGGCGGAGGAAATCGCTTCGTTCCATCCGCCCAGAGGGGAAAATCAATGACTTCGACAATAATATTATATCAGATTAACGGTGAAAAATCAAGTTCTTTGCGCACATTATCTGTGGAAATTCACATTTCTACTATCTCAATTATCAAAAACCTGTCCCAAAATCTTCCCGTCTTTTGTCCCATTGTCCGTACAGAGAACGGGCTTCGAGAAGTCCAAGGAAGCATATGAATCGAGGGGTGCGCAGTAATTTGGAACGATGATTTTCTTCTTGACCTTCTCCAATTTTTCCGTTGTTTTGAGGCCCAAAACATCATAGACACTGATCTGAAACCAAGTGATTCCGCCACGGACAAGGAGCGTGTCTCTCTTCATTTTTGCAAACATCTCTATGGCATCCAGCACCCTGTCGGAGACCTGGAGGATACAGGCATCCGGCTTTTTCGTGTGTTTCTTTGCTGTATCGTTTTGTGATTTCAGAACCTCCACTCTGCCCTGCAGAAACTTGAGCATTTTATCTGTAGGGACGAGGAAGCCGGGGTCAGATACATGGGAGAGATAATTCCGGAACTGGCGACAGATACACAGCCGGTTTGCCTCAATTTCTTCAGCTTCGATTTCAATGTCCTTCGGGTATTTGCCGGCAGCTCGGACGAGTGTTTCGTATTCCTTGTACACAGTCAAAAATTTTTCCTGCGGTGTCATGTAGTCACGTCCTTTTCTCTAAGATATACAGCATCGGCAAGGGTTTGTTGATTGTCCGCAGAGAAAACCACAACCCACCGAGTTTTATGTCCCAATCCTGTACAGGTGGAAAGAGTTACGAATGTGGAATTTACACTGACATTCTTTCCTGATTCCTCAGAGAGTGTCTCTACGAATTCGTTCTTTTCCTCCTTGCTGACATCACCAAACATGTACGGGACACCGTCCAATTTGGCTTCAAAAGCAGCAGCGAACAAGTATTCCTTTACTTCCCCATTGTACAAAACCAGCAGCTGCCTGTTGTTTATGGCAAAGTCTGAATCCTTATATTGATGGAGTTGAGCAAACATAGAGCCATCTCGCATATTGTGTCCATAGATGACGGAGTTCCAATCACTGGGATTGCTGCGATAGTCATAAAAGATTGATCCGCAGGAGTTTTTCTGATTGTCCCAAGCATGTTTCAAATAATATTCATTATTCTCTGCCTGAAGCAGTGGATAGGAAATGTCCGTCCCGGGAATCAGAATCCAGCCGACGACGTCGGGATTCTCCGCCTGAAGGTTTTCAATATCCAAGGAAGTCAGGAAGTCGAAGTCTTTATTTGCCGGCAAGGAAGTTGTATCTGTGTGAGTTTCTTCCTGATCAACCTTCGCTACTTCCTTTCCCTCATCTCCCCTTGCTATCTCCATCGCCCTCTCAACGCTCTCCCTTTCAGAGGCGTACTCCGGTATCCGAAGTCCTATCACGCCAATAGAGAAAATCAAGAGAGACGAAAAAAGAATGGTGAGGACGAGCTTTGTTTTACTGTTCTTTCTTTCCATGCAGATTATCGCCTCCTTTTAAAAAACGGGAAGAGGTCCAGCCTCTCCCCGTTTATGGCTGATGATTTATTGGACAGTCTTCTTCCGATTATGGAAGGATATAGCGATGAGTCCCACCGCAGAGACGGCGGCAATGATCAGAAATACATCCAAAATGTCGCCTGTCTTGGGAATATCGCTCACATTCACGGGAGCGGGGTCGGTCTCATTATTTTGGGGTTCATCGTTAACAACAGGAGGATTCACAGGAATCTCCGGCTGTTCCTCGGTGATGGGGATAGGGTTCTCAACGGGATTGGGGTCACGCCAGGGGTTCTCCTCGGCGTCCGGGATGACGGGCGGCTGCATCGGAGCCTCATCGGGGGTATCAACAGGGGTGGGCTGGGCATCGGAAGTGTAATCCCCGGCGCCGCTCTTCACATCGACGAACTTGACGTCCAGTCCAATACGCCCATCCTCATCCTCGGTGAACTCGCCCAGATAACTGAATTGGTTACGGAACGACTCCTCTTCCTGCTCCCACAGCTCCTTCTCCATAATGATATGGATGGCGGGATCAACCTCATACCCATCTGGGGCGGAAACCTCCTGCAGGTAGTAGACAACGTCCTTCATCATGGCATAGAAGATCTCAAGCCGTCCGTTGATTGTCTGGATAGTGGATTCAGTGGGAACAAAAGTGTAAGTATTTGTCTCTGCGTCGTAGGAGCAATACATTTTGACTTCCACCGTTTCAGATGTATCTGGGTCGATGATTTCATTGACATGCCAAAGCTGGAATGTCGCCTCAGAATCAGTAATGAGGTTGCCGCTTTCGTCAACTTTCTCCAGGACAAATTCCCCGTCCATCTGCTCCAGTTTATCGGAGTCATATCGGTAGGTGTGGTCGGTATCGCCGTCACCAGACAGGAGTACCTGGAACATGTTAATATCTTCATTGCCACTGGGATCCATTGTAGAGTCCCACTCCCATGCAGACCCATACTTGGCAGCAAGAGCGGCGCTGACTTCGGCAGCATACTGCTCAATGTTCTTCAGATCGTCTTCCGTAATGTTCAGGTCCTCACCCTCGGAATGGGGGAAGGTAATGGTCAGGGTGTACTTGCCGGTTGTTGCGTCCTTTGTCATTTCCCATTCATGGCCATCGGCGGTCTGCCCCTTTTCAGAGTAAACAGCCTCGGGATTCTCTGTCTCTTGAGGATTATCTCCTGCGAGCTGTCCGTCATTGTCTTGCTGAACAACGCTGCCATCAGCTCCAGCATTAGGATCCTGGACTTCAACTGTGGGTTCCTTGTCCTTGTCATGATACTCAGCTTTTTCGCCAAGCTCCTCTGTGCCAGCGGGCTGTTCTTCGGCGGGCTGCTCGCCAGTAGGCTGCTCGCCAGTAGGCTGTTCACCAGTCGGCTGCTCTCCAGTCGGCTGCTCTTCGGCGGGCTGCTCTCCAGCGGGCTGTTCACCAGCGGGCTGCTCGCCGCCACTGTTCGTTTCGTCGTTTTTGGAGGGCTGGTCGCCATGAGGCAGCTGCGCATCGGGGTTCTGTTCATCAGGCAGGTTGTCGGGAATTTGCTTGTCGTTCTGGTCGTCGGGGTTCTGATGTATCTGCTCGGATTCATCCTCCTGCCTACCAGACAAAAGCAGGTTGATAGTCGCTGGGGGAATCTCTTTATTGCCCTCTGATGCCATCGCCACTGCAGTCATCAGGGACATACAGAGCGACATACATAGGGCAACAGCAAGGATGCGCTTGAGGATTGGTTTTGTTACTTTCTTCATACAAAGATATTTCCTTTCCTTCGGCAAGATTTCGACCTGGCAACAAAAAATTGCCAAGTTCGCGCCGTCATCTGGATGTTATGCGCTTATCTAAGAAATTATCGAATCAAAAATCAAATTTTTTGAAAGTTTTCAGGATTTTCCATATTCTTGATGCCTTGTCCGCCGCACACTCCATCTAAATCTTTGATTTAGGTGGAGATAGGCGGACGTAAAACTCTCTGGTTTTGTATATATCGTTCAACAATTTCTATGGTCGCTTCGCCAATGGTTCCGATATAGTAGCTTCTGCTCCAAAAGATTGGTTTCCAATAGAATTTGCTCATCCAAGCCGAATGTTCTTTTCGAACCATCCGGCTTGTCACTGTTTTTATGTTATTTACGAGAGTTGACAACCTCACTTGTGGTGGAGCTGAAAACATAATATGGACGTGATCAATGTCATAATTCAAAGCCTTTAGCTCACATTTATTCATTTCAAGAATTGACGTTATGTGTTTTTCCAACGTAGAAAACACCTTGTCTGTAATTGCGGGATGCCTATATTTTGTAACGAGGACAAGATGGTAAGTGAGGTTGTACCGACAGTGGCAATTTCTCCCTGCATCCAACTTCTTTGACATAGGTAAGACCCTCCCATAACTAAATCACTATCTCTTATATATTATACAAATTCTACAAATATTATCTAATTTATTTGCATTTACTTGATATTTTCCGCATATTTTGCATACTATACAAATGAGCAACTGAATGATATACTGGGTTCAAACCATTATGTTCAGCCAGGCCATTGAAAGGAGGTACGTCCATTGAAAATAACATCCAGCTACGCAGCCAGAGTGATGGGAGACAAGAATATTACTGCCCAAATTGCAAATACAGTCTCCGTCTATAGAGAGGCAGTAATGTATCTGATAGACGTTGTCAATGCGGAATGGGAGTCCGTAGGACCTGTATATAAAGCTAAAAAGAACGAGGGACAGCGGGCTGTTGAACGGCTTATTCATACAACCAAAAAGAACTCAGCTAAATACGATTTTGATTTCAGGTTTGTCAAGTTCCCGTCCTATTTTCGAAGGGCGGCAATCTCCTTTGCTCTCGGAACGGTCGCATCGTACCGCTCAAATTGCGTTAATTGGGAAGCTTCTGGCAAAAAGGGAAATCCGCCTGCCCTGCCCAAAAGGGTTGCTGCCATGCCAGCTTTCTTTTGCAAGAACATGAGCGAATCTAAAGATATGCTTACGGGCAAAACCGCATGTGTTAAACTGAAACTCTATGTCAAGAATGATTGGATCTGGGTCACAATTCCCTGCCGAAAGCAAGATGTAAAATACCTTGTTAAATGGTGGTCCGCCATAACTCCTGGAGCGCCAGTGCTGCAGGAGAAGCGGAAACGGAAGGCGAAGACCGTATATTTCCTGCGATATTCCTTTGAGGAAGTTCGCGATCTGTCTCTTAATGATGCCTCTCTGGACAGCCGCTCTATATTGGCTGTCGATCTTGGAATCAATACTGATGCCACTTGCTCTGTGATGCAATCTGATGGAACTGTCACCGCACGGAAATTTATCAATTTCCCGGTAGAAAAAGACCATCTGTACCACATTTTAAACAGGATCAAGAAGAAACAGCGTCAACATGGCAGGACCGGCGGGAAGACTGATTGGAAAATTGCGATGCAGATCAGTGATGAACTTTCCAAGAAAATTGCATCCTCTATTGTAGATTTCGCAGTGCTGCATGGCGTTAATGTAATTGTCTTTGAACACCTGTCAACTGGAGGAAAGATCCGCGGGTCCAAAAAGCAGCGGCTGCACCTGTGGAGAAAACGCTCAATCCAGGAGATGACGGAGCATAAAGCACACCGCTGCCTGATCCGAATTTCCCGTATATGTGCGTGGAATACCAGCAGGCTTGCCTTTGATGGCAGCGGCAGGCTGCAGCGAGATAAGAACAACCATCAGCTTGCTGCTTTTGCCAATGGCAAACAATACAACTGCGATCTGAGTGCGAGCTACAATATCGGCGCCCGGTATTTCCTTCGGGAATACTGTAATGCATATCCCAAAATTGCAGGTCAGATTCCTAAAGCATCTCAGCGAGTATACGCCGATCTGAGAAATCTTTTTGGCAATACAAATCATGCTGTCTGATACCTGATTTGCGTTTTAAACCCATTCGGGAGCCCTGCGCTTGCAGGGGAAACTGAATGGTCACCCGATTAAGGCAAAAGTTCCTTGTTTGGGTGTAAGAACCAGCGCTTCCTTTTTCGGCCCTCTAGCTTGTTGTGGTTTGTATTCCCGTCAGGGACACTTTACTGCGGCAATGCCTCAAGGCGGGAAAAGTATCGCCCCCTCAGGGCGAAGAGAAGCCCCCACTAAATTGCTTGCAATTTAGTGGGGTGAGGTTCACGAACGGGAATGATTTTTGAGCCGGCAGAAAGAGAATATGAGTTGAGCGGGAGATGCGACACTATCCTTCGACATACGAATCCTAATCGTTGCAAATCTAAAAAAACCGATGAAAAGCGACGAATTAGCGCGATTCATTAAAATTGATGACATGGAAGGAGCTTCACTATACATTATAATATATAAGCCGCATTTCACTCGCCCACATGCTCATCCCCTCGCTCTCTTAACTTCCCCTGTAGGCGCTTTTAAATTGATCTGTGTCAGTTATTTTGGGAGATAATATCAATGGAATAGTTTCGTTTTTGGGGGTATGTCATCAATAAAGATGTTCTTTGTCAACTGCGTGACTGATTTTTAGTGCTATGATACTGCTATATATTAAATGTATAGGGGCATTCCCTTCCGATGGTGCTGACAGATAGGCTTATGATTATGAAAATATGGCTTTGGCGGAGATAGCTTGTTTCATAACTGCTCCGGACTGAAGATTGCTTGACTTTAGATAACCTCCGTATATTCCCGGACCCTATCCCTCTGGATTGACCCTTGAATATGGACCGTCTCTGGGTAGACAATTCCTCAGCGAAGCTGGGGTAAAATCGGGCGTGCTAGGGATCAGATAGAGTGCTTTTGCAGGATTTACCCCAACGACTCCATTCCCATATGCTTCCCCCTTGCTCTTTGGGGCAGGAGCGCCCATACGCCACCCCTTGCTTTTCCCTTTCTTTTCGGAGTTTTGATTCCGGAGTAAGACTTTTTCAAACAACATCGATCCCGTGGCGATTATTGACGAATAGACTTGCGAGAGGGGCAGTCCCACTCATTTTTTCTGGCTTTCCAGCGACGAGACATTACGTGGTTATGTACTGTACAGAATTTACACTTCTTAGCTTCCGGTAATCCGTTGCGAATATTGTCGAACAGTTATGTGATCCGTGGTAAAATCTGAAACCCAGGTCCTGGATAAAGAGTTGTTTTGAGTACCCCGGCC
>OFFQ01000120.1_pt1 | contig 72248 bp, 70 predicted proteins | sample 1521411 | NCBI WGS metagenome assembly OFFQ01 (sample SAMEA3504110, study PRJEB24116) | mouse gut metagenome | biome: mouse gut; feature: mouse-associated habitat; material: faeces | place: Denmark | collected 2011 | reverse complement strand
TGATTGCCTTTCTTTTGATTAGGGATACTCAAAAGTCTATCACAAATGGCTTTTTTTTTTCTAACTTAATTTTACAAACGGCGATAAATAATTTTAGATATTAAGTATATTGTTTTCTTCAGAAAATATAGAGAAAAATTTAATAAGATGAAGGGCTTTGATTTTCTAATTAAAGCCTTTTAATTATAGGTTGAAGAAGAAAGTTTTTAGGATCGAATTTGGATAGTATATAACCATTTTTGAATATTATTCTTATTTAAGCAGATAACAATATGTTATAAAATTAAAATAAGGGTATGTTATGAGTGCAAATAGGAGTAAAAAATGGTTAATAAAAAAGAGTTGTCTGAAGAAGATGTAAAAACAAGATATATTACTCCTGCTATTGAGGACAAAGGATGGACTCCTCAAGACTGGCGTATGGAGTATGAGTACACGGATGGAAGAATTACTGTTGTTAACAATACAACCAAACGTGGAGAACGTAAGAAAATAGATTATCTATTAAACTATCATGAAAATGTTCCTTTGGCTATTATCGAAGCTAAAGACCTGAGACATACATATGATCATGGTATGCAGCAAGGAATTGATTATGCTGAGGGCTTGAAACACGCTAAATCATTACAAGTTCCTTTTGTCTATGCTAGTAATGGTGAAGCATTTCTTGAGCACGATATGTTAACGGGTAAAGAACGTAAGCTAGCAATGAATGAATTTCCAACTAAAGAAGAATTATGGGAAAGATTTAAGCAAGAAAAGGGATTAACCCCTAACCAGATTAAAGTAATTAATGAACCATATTATTCAACACGTGAATCAAGAAAGCCAAGGTATTACCAAAGAATTGCAATTAACCGGTCAGTGAACGCAATTACTAATGGTCAACGACGGGTAATGCTAGTTATGGCTACTGGTACTGGAAAAACTTTTACTGCTTTCCAAATAGTTTATCGTTTACTACAATCTGGGATTAAGAAGCGTGTATTATATCTTGCTGATCGTAACATTCTGGTTGATCAAGCAATGACGGATGATTTTAGTCCTTTGTTAAGTAAGGCAACTAAGGTCCAAGGTGGGAAAATGGATAGTTCTTACCAGATTCATTTTGCTTTATATCAGCAATTAGCAGGTCGTGAAGAAGATGCTGGGCATGAACCTTTCCGTCAATTCAAACCCGATTTCTTTGATTTAGTTGTAATTGACGAAGCTCATCGTGGTTCAGCTAAAAAGGATAGTCAGTGGAGAAAAATATTAGATTATTTTGATGGCCCTAATGTGACCCATTTTGGTATGACTGCTACACCTAAAAATGAGAAGGGTGCATCTAATATTGATTATTTTGGTGAACCTATCTATACATATTCCTTGAAACAGGGAATTGATGATGGGTTCTTAGCACCATATCGAGTTATTCGGGTCAACTTTGATGTTGATATTAATGGCTTCCGGCCTACTAAAGGTGAAAAAGACGCCAATGGCCAAGTAATAGAGGATCGTCAGTATACATCAAAGGACTTTGATCGGACAATGATAATTGCTGATCGGACTAAGAAAGTGGCTAAATATGTTAGCGATTATTTGAAGAAAAATCATGAACGATTTAATAAAACAATTATTTTCTGCGAAGATATTGATCACGCTGAACGAATGCGAACAGCTTTAGTAAATGAAAATGCTGACTTAGTACGGCAAAACCCTAAATATGTTATGAAGATAACTGGTGATGATAAGGTTGGGAAGAGTCAATTAAGTAATTTTGAAGATGTTACTAGTAAGTATCCTGTCCTGGTTACCACATCCAAGTTATTAACTACTGGGGTTAATGTAAAAACTTGTAAGTTAATCGTGCTAGATCAAAATATTAATTCAATGACTGAATTTAAACAAATTATTGGCCGTGGTACTCGGTTAGATGAAGCACATGGTAAAACATTCTTTACGATTATGGACTTTAAGGGTGTTTCACGTTTGTTTGCTGACCCAAAGTTTGATGGTGAGCCTGAAGATACCGTTATAGATGATGATGGTCAAGGCGGGGTAAATTTTAATAATGGCGATAAGAAAGCAGATAAAAAAGAGAAGTCTGATATTGGCGACAAAGTCAGTGAAGGTAGGACAAAATATTTAGTAAATAACAAACAGGTTCAAATCGTTAACTCTCAGGCGGAATATTTAGACGCTGATGGTAAATTAATTACGACTTCTTTACGTGACTACACTAAAAAGAACGTACTTGGACAGTACGCTACTTTAGATAAATTTATTGAAAAGTGGCGTAAATCTGATAACAAACAAGAACTTTTAGATGATATGGAAAACCATGGTATTTTCTACAAAGAAATTATTAGTGATGAGAATCTAAAAGATTTAGATCCGTTCGATTTACTAGTTCACTTGGCTTATAATCAAAAACCATTAAGTAAGTCAGAGCGTGTTGCCAATGTTAAAAAGTCTGGATTGTTAGACAAGTATCAGGGCGAAGCAAGAACCATTCTTGAAACGTTGCTTGATAAGTATAAAAACGATGGAATTGAAGAACTTGAAAGTCGCAAGACGTTGAGCTTACCAGAGTTTGAACAGTATGGTGGGCCAGTTAAAATTATTTTGAAAGTATTTGGTGGCAAAAAGAATTACCAAAATGCAGTTTCAGAAATGAAAGAGAAAATTTATAGTTAGGATTAGGTGACAATGGCGAATACACAATTTGTAAAACGAATTCAGGATATTATGCGAAATGACCCAGGCATCAATGGTGATGCCCAACGAATTGAGCAACTATCTTGGATCTTATTTTTAAAAATCTATGATGATCGAGAAATGATATGGGAATTAGACGATGATGATTATACATCAATCATTCCTGATGGATTACATTGGCGCGAGTGGGCACAAGATAATAAGGATGGACAAAGCCTTACGGGTGATGAGTTACTAGACTTTGTTAATAATCGGTTATTACCTTCCTTAAAGAAAATTACAGTTACTTCTGATACTCCAATTAGTAAGTCGATTGTAAAAGATGCTTTTATTGATGCTAATAATTATATGAAAAATGGGATCCTTTTACGCCAAGTTATCAACGTGGTTAATGATGTTGACTTTACTGACCCTAAGGATCGCCATTTATTTAATGATATTTATGAAGGCATTCTAAAAGAACTCCAAAGTGCTGGTAATTCTGGGGAATTCTACACGCCACGGGCTTTAACTGATTTTATTGCTAAGACATTGCAGCCTAAGTTAGGTGAACGAGTTGCCGATTTGGCATGTGGTACTGGCGGATTCCTAGTTAGCACCTTAAATATCCTAAATAATCAAGTAAAGACGGTTGAAGATCGTGAAAATTATAATCGAGCAGTCTTCGGCATTGAAAAGAAAGGTCAGCCATATATATTAGCGGTTACCAACCTTTTACTTCATGACGTTGATAATCCTGACATTATTCATGGAAATTCGTTAGAAAAGCGAGTTACCGATTATACTGACAAAGATAAATTTGATGTTATCATGATGAATCCGCCATTTGGTGGGTCTGAACTTCCTGTTATTAAGCAGAATTTTCCGACTGATTTACAAAGTAGTGAAACGGCTGACTTATTCTTAGCACTAATCATGTATCGCTTAAAGGATAATGGTCGAGTTGGTGTAATCTTACCTGATGGTTTCCTATTTGGTAATGACGAAGCCAAGATTAACCTTAAGAAACGGATGTTAAATGACTTTAATTTGCATACCATTATTCGTTTACCTGGTAGTATTTTTAGTCCTTATACGTCAATTGATACGAATATTCTCTTCTTTGACAAGACTGGTCCAACTAAGCAAACTTGGTTCTATCGTCTTGATATGCCAGAAGGGTATAAGCACTTTTCAAAGACCCGACCAATGAAGTTAGAACATTTCAAGTCAGTTGAAGAATGGTGGAATAATCGTAATGAAATTCAGGATGATGCTGGTAATTACAAGTCTAAGGCTTATACTCCACAAGAATTAGCTGACAATAACTATAATTTTGACCTGTGTGGATTCCCAACAGAAACCGAAGAAGTACTATCACCAGAAGAGTTAATGAGTAAGTATAAAGAAGAACGGGCAAAACTGAATGAAAAAATCGACAAGACTCTTGGTAAGATAAAAGACTTGTTAGAGGAGGATGATTAAATGACTCCTGAACAATTACGTGCTTCTATTCTCCAACAGGCAATGGAAGGTAAATTGGTTAAACAAGACCCCAATGATGAGCCAGCTGATTATTTATTAAAGAAAATTGATGCTGAACGAGAGAAATTAATTAAGAATAAACAGATTAAAAAAGTAAAGGTTCTACAGGTCAATGGTGAGGAAGAAAAATTATTTAACATTCCAGAAAGCTGGGGACTTGTTCGGCTAAGTATGGTAGCTAATATTACAAAATTAGCTGGATTTGAATATACGAAATATATTAAGCCCAACCTAAGTACAATAGGTATCCCTTTGTTTAAAGCTAAAAATATCCGAAAGGGTAAGATCATTAATAAATTTGAAAACTATATTCCTGAAACATTATCTGATAACTTACTTAGAAGCCAATTAAATAAAAAATGCTTGCTAACTCCGTATGTTGGTTCTATTGGGAATGTAGCAATTTTTAATGGAAAATATAAAGCTCATTTAGGCTCAAATGTAGGTAAAATTGAGTTAATTAAAATTAAAAATAAGGGAGTTTTAGAAGAATACCTTAAATACTATTTACAAAGTCAATTAGGGTATCAGGAATTAACAAAGCATTTAAAATCTACAGCTCAACCAAGTATTTCTATAGCTGCTCTAAGAGATGTCATATTACCTGTCCCACCTTTAGAAGAGCAGAAACGTATAGTATTAAAAATTGAAAAGTTAATGCCATTAATTGATGAATACGAAAAAGTATATGATCGACTAAAATCAATTGATAATGGTTTTAACGATAAGATGAAGCAATCCATTTTACAATATGCGATGGAAGGTAAGCTGGTTAAGCAAGATTCTAATGATGAACCGGCTAGTGAATTGCTGAAAAAGATAAAGAATGAGAAAATACAATTAATTAAAGAAAAGAAGATTAAGCGGAGCAAATCATTACCTAAAATTGCTGAAAATGAAAAGTTATTCGATATTCCTGAAAACTGGGAATGGGTAAGGCTTAAAGACATCACCAATTTTGGCAACTTTAATTCTGTTGCTGGACAAGATATTCAAGAAGGATCTTGGGTCTTAAATATGGAAGATATAATAAAAAATGGTGGTGGATTCAATAAGTTCACGATAAAAAATTTAAATGATGATTTTAAGAGTAACAAATATATTGTAGAAGTTGGAGATGTACTTTATGGCAAACTACGGCCATATTTAAGAAAAATTGAAATTGCTCCTAAAAATGGGTTTACGACTACAGAAATGTTCCCAATAAAAGTAATTAATCAAAACTTGATTAGTCCTTACTATTTAAGGTATGTGATGTTATCTCCTTATTTTGCGAATAGGATCAATGGGTCAACTTATGGTATGAAGATGCCTAGAGTTGGAACTAAATATCTGGCTTCAATGTTAATTCCCTTACCACCATTTGAAGAACAGAAGCGCATTGTAACTAAAGTTGAAAAAATGATGGCTTTAGTTAAATAGTAAATTTTTATAGTCTCTAAAAATGAAATGAAAAGCAGGTACTACATAAATTCAGTATTTGTAGTACCTGCTTTTTAATGTTATTGATAAGAAAATTGTAGCCATTATAAAAAAGGTAGTACTATACAAATTCTATTTAACTCAAATATAGTGAGGTATTAGTTAAATGAACTATGAAGAATTAACCAATATTATTAAATTAGCACCGAAAGAGAATGAACAATGGGACTTTAAGGAAAAATGGCATGAATCAAATGGCGAATTATTAAGAGATATTATTAATTTTACGAACACTCCAAGTCATAATGATGCATATATAATATTTGGGATTAGTGATCAAGATGGTAGCGTGATAGGAATTGATAAAAATGATCCTAATCGGAAAAATAAACAACAGTTACAAGATTATTTGAGAAATATACCTTTTGCTCAAAATTATTATCCTAAGACGAATGTTGAAACTTTAGAAGTCAATGAAAAAGAGATTGATATTTTAACGATTTACAATACTGATGATGTTCCTTTGTTTTTAGCGAGAGATGTTGCCAGAGTAGACAATAACAATAAACAAAAGAAAAAAGGGAAGCCATTACGTAGAGGTTTAATCTATTCAAGAATAGGTGATTCTAATACTCCTGTTGATCAATCGACTACGGATGAACAAATGGAAAGGTTATGGCAAAAAAGATTCAGACTGGATGTAAGCATATATGATCGATTCAAATATATATTGAAAGACTATAATAATTGGACATATGTGCCTCGTCTAGATAATGTTACAACCTACTATATATATACCAAAGATCCAGATTTTGTAATTGAAGAAGCTTTTGATGAAACACTTGAGAGTAGAGACGCTTTTGTGGCATACTCCTTATCCCAATTAAAGGCACGAGTTGGGTGGAATATTGTTAGACTAAAATATCAAGGCACTACTTTATATGATAATTTATACAATTGCTTTGATAATGCAACCTTTGGTGCTGTCATACCTGATGATAGATTCATAAAAATCCAAAACAAAGATTATAGTAGTGGTGCATATTTTTACTATTTGAAAGATGATTTTCCTTTCTTAATAACTATGCTTATTGCTAGTTTAAGAGGTAGCGCAAATAATGAAAGAGCGCAATTTACGTTTGAGATGTTCAAAAAGAATGTATTATGTATTGAAAATGAATCCCAAAGATTGACACTAGAAAATGAGACCCAAAAATACCTAAAAGACAATGTAAGTAAAGTCATACCTAATGCTGGTGAAATTGAGAGTATTAAATCTAAAATGAAACTAGATATAGGAATGAAAGATAGGCCTAAGTACGATGATTCAAAAGTAGCAAATATGACATTAGATAATAAGTTGACGCAATTGATGATTGAACTATACAGTTCAGATAGATATAATAATGAGTTATAAAAAATGAAGTACTACGTAATTTGAATTTAGGTAGTACTTCATTTTTATGGATAATATAAAGCCACTGGTAACACACATTAAGTGCTACTAGTGGCTTTATTATTTACATTGGTTGTCCCGTTGAGATTTCAAAGCCGGCTGTTACAGGAATTACTTCTCCCGTGATTGCGCTAGCAGCTGGGCTAGCGACAAAATAAATTGCAGCGGCGACTTCTTCGGGTTCAACAATCCGATTTAACGGACTGTTCTTTGCGAATTTTTGTTTATCTTGGTGAAAAAGCGGGGTATTAGTTGGACCAGGTGCAACAACATTTACGCGAATATTATTTTTACCGTAATCAATTGCCATTGCCCGAGTCATGTTAATAATTGCTCCCTTGGCGGCATTATAAGCAACCATTGCTCGATCACCAGCCATTCCTGAGACAGAGGAAATATTAACGATACTACCATGATCTTGTTCAATCATTGTTGGCAAGAAGGCTTTGCTAACGAGGAAAGTTCCTTTAACATCAACATCAAAGATTTTATCCCAATCTTCTTCACTTGTTTCATGAACCTCGCCGTGAATAACGATTCCTGCATTATTGATAATCGCATCAACGGTTTTAAATTTATTGAGGGTTATTTGCTTAACATGTTCAACCTCACTTGATTTACTAATATCGGCTTGAATAAAAGCAACTTGTGCCGGAGAATACGTTTCGCCTAATTGTTGTTCAACTTGCATCCCCTTTTCTGCATCACGACCGATAAGCACCGTATTCCACCCGTTTTTAAGAAAAATATTAGCAGTGGCAAGACCAATCCCAGAGGTTCCACCAGTAATAACAACTGTCTGCATATATAAAACTCCTCTCTAATCTTTTCTCTAATTATGGCATTTTTGGTTGGATTTAGCTATTTGTTAGGAAAGTCTTTATAATAAAATAAGGATGAGGAGGAAACGCAATGAATACAGCAACCTTAAAAGCGCTCCAAAATTGGCTTCATGGACGTGGCTATACATTAGAACAAGTAGACGTACAACTAATTCTTAAATATCATGGACAAGAACGAGCAGTCATTACGCCACCTGATCGCTATCAAGTGAAAGACCTTGACCTGAATTTTAATGAATGGGTTGAGTTTAATAAATGCATTCGCAACATTCGGCATTATTTAGCTAGTAACGAATAGGAAGCCTTTTCTTTGGCAAGAATACTTCCTCGTGATAGAGTTATTCATGAAGGGAATGTAGTCCAAGGAGGGATAGTCATGATAAGAGTTGGAATAATTGGTGCTTCTGGAATGGCAGGCAGCGCAATCTATAAATTAGCATCGACAAAAAAAGATTTGAATGTAACTGGAATTGTTCGAAACGAGAGTAAGGCAAGAAAGATCCTTGGTGACAATGCCAATTTGATTAGTGGTGATATTTTCGCCTTAAATGATAGTTTGCTATCACGGTTTGATGTGATTGTTGATGCATATGGTACTAGTCCCGAAAATGCTGATCGGCAAGTAAGACTGGCTGAGAAATTAGTAGTTTTAGCCCGAAAACATAAAATTCGGTTAATTTTCATCCTCGGTGCCGGAAGTCTTAAAACTGGTAAGGATAAGCATCTATTTGTTGATGATATTGAAAAGATGCCTGGTGCGGAGACGTGGATTAATACACCCCGCCAGCAGTTAAAAGAATTACAGTATCTTGAAACTATTTCTGATATTGACTGGCTAGGAATTTCACCATCAGCAGTATTTGAAGCTGGGGTTGTGACTAATTATATTCTTGGTCAGGATGAATTATTATTTAATGAACAAAATGAATCAAAGGTAACTGCAGGGACAATGGCGAAGTTAGTGGTCAATGAAATTTTAGCACCACGCCACCATCGTGAACGAATTACCGTTATTGATGCAGAATAGTTATTAGAACTACAGTAAATACTAAAAGGCATGAGAACGCAAATCAATTCTCATGCCTTTTAGTATTAATCAACTAATTTTCCAATAATTGGGAGTTTTGAAACCGGTGAATACTTTTTAGCTGCTTGTTGATAGGTAATATCCGATAAATCATGGCCGAAAACATTACCGTGGATTTCTGCGCCTTTCCATTCAGGAACTTCAGAAACATCATAAACATTTCCACGCACCCCGATATATGCTGGACGACCTTCTTGCCCGTTATATTGCGCTAATTCATTGTGAGTAAATGACCGCATAATAATCCCTCCTAATAAGAAGCTGGGAATTGACTCGGCCTCTTCCTGTATGAGTGTAACGACATATGAAAATAGATGACGAATTTACTCGTTATCCTATCATCACTATAACACGAAAATGGTAATGACATCGGAAATTCAATTTATTCAGTTGCTAAGTTTGCTGCAGGGCTTTTGACTGGGACTTTCACGAGCATTCCTGCAATGATGGTTAGGATTGTAACGAGGAATGGGAAAAATGCCCAAGGAATGAAGTTTAACGGATTGATTTGTAAGGTACTAGCGATGAATACCCCAGAAACACTCCATGGGACAATTGCGTTAACTGCCGCCCCTGCATCATTGAGAATTCGAGTTAAATCAACCCGCTTTAAGCCTAATTTATCAAATGACGGGAGAAATGATTGCCCAGGAAGAATAATTGCGAGGTAGTGTTCCCCAACAAGGAGGTTAACCCCAATGCAAGTAAGGGCTGTAGAGAATGCTAATCGACCAGGCGTCTTTACAATCCCAGTTAAGTGATTAATGATGGCGCTAATAATATTGAACTTGATCAATAAACCACCTAAAGCAAGCGCGAAGATAATTAGGGCTAGAGAAGTAAGCATACTAGAGATACCACCTTTAGAAAGCAATGTATCGATTGTTTTATCACCGGTATGGGAGACGTAACCAGTCATGATAGTATTAGTGATCGTAGTAAGGCTGGTTTTAGGGGCATGAATCCAGCCAAGTACGACCGCGAAGAGTGAGCCAAGGCCAAGGGAAGGGATAGCAGGGACTTGGAAAATGGCTAATACGATTAGGAGCAGAACTGGGAGAAGAGCCCATCCAGAGATCCAGAACCCATTTTGTAGCCCGGCCATCATTTGGTGAACGGCGCCTAAACTAACATTTTTGGAGTTTAACCCTAAGAAGGTGTAAAGAATAAGACAGATTGCCCAGGCAGGAATATCGGTGGTGAGCAGGGATTTAATATGCTTGTAGATGCTAATTTCACCAACACTGGCGGCAAGGTTTGTGGTTCCTGAAAGCGGGGAAATATTTGAACCACAAAAGGCGCCTGAAACAATTACCCCCGCAGTTAAACCCGGGTTGATTTTAAGGGTTGCACCGATACCAATAAAGGCGATTCCCATTGTTGATACAGTGGTAAATGAGCTTCCGCAAGCAACCCCAACAAGGGTACAAACAATAAAAACTGTTGGTAAGAAGAACTTTACAGAAATAATCTCAAACCCAAAGTACATAATTGTTGGAATAGTTCCTGAGAAAATCCAGGTAGCAATTAAGACGCCGATAGAAAGAAAGATAATGAGAGGGTCAACACCGGCTCGCAAACCATGACGCATTCCCCCCATCACGGTATCCCATTTAAATCCACGAATTCGCCCGTAAACAGCTAGCAAAACAAAAGAAATAAATAATGGTGCTTGCGGTTCTTGGTGCTTAAAAATAATAGGGTAGCCTAAAATGCATAAAATAACGCCAAGAATAAGTAAACTTTCGCTAAAACCAATCACTGGCTCAGAACTATTTTTTAATTTGTTAATAGTTTTCATTGTGTAATTCTCCTTATTTTTTAATAAAAAATACCAACTAGATCAGCGGCATTTGCTTAATCTAGTTGGTATTACGGTAGTATAAAAATCGCGGAAAACTACACGCCCTTACTAGATCAATGTACCTAGCAAAGGACTCATTAAAACAACCCTGCTTAGGTACGAACACCGCTGTCCGTACCTAAATGAGTACAGACAATTATGCACGGTAAGCATAGTTGTTATAATACTTGGTTGAAGTTAATGAGTGTTGAATCATGTTAGTCGTTCCTTTCAAGTTAAGTTGTAATTATTAAAGCATTCTAATTTGATTTTGTCAAACTCTAATTTTAAAATTCGCCAGAAATATCCTTATCAGAAAATGAATGAGGATCGGGGACAAAAGAAATATCAGTGTCAATTATTCCAAATTTTTCTCGCATTACATTTTCGATGTGCTCTGATAATTGGAAACTTTTGAGGATCGTCATTTTAGCGTTAACCATCACGGAAGCATCAAGCGTGACCACATTTCCGTTATAGTGAGCTTTTAGTTCGACGACTTTTACAACGTGTGGAATATTGGTGATTGTTTGGCGGTATTCCTGTTCAGCCCGCGGATCAAAGTAGTCGGTTAAGTTAAGACTGCTTTCAAAGAAAATTTTTAGTCCAGAATACAGAATGAAGAAACCAACGACAATACTGGTAGCACCATCAAGCCAACGAAGGTTAAAGAGGAGGGCACCGCCAATTGAAATCAAAGTTCCAATACTGGTGAAAGCATCACTCAGGCTATCTTGAGCAGAAGCAAGCAACGCGGCGTTTTTTAATTTAAGCCCTGTTTGGCGATTCATATACCAAACAACTAACATAATAACTGACGCGATTCCGGCCCCGATCAATGCGACTGGTTGGGGAACCACCCGACTTGCAGGATTGAGGAGACTTTTAATGCCATCGATGATAACGCTTAAGGCAATCGCAACCATAACGACCGCTGTGACAAGGGAAAAAATTGTCTCATAACGCCAACGAACGAATTGTACTCGTTGGTCAGACCCCATGTGTGCTTGATAATTTCCCGAAGGCAGCCGGGCGCCAATGATATCATCATCATCGACATCCTGGGCGATGTGTAAGCCCATCATCAGTAAAAAGGTCGAGATAATTCCCGAAAGGTTGTTGAAGGCATCGGCCCGTAACGTCTGCGATTTACTTATTTCAGCTAACCAGTACTCGATAATTGAAATAACAACATAAGCAACCAAGTTATAGATTAAATGGTGTTGGGAAGCCCGAATCTTTGCTAGTTCATTTGCTTGCGTTTTTTCCCAGTTGTTCATTTCTTCGGTTGTATGTCTTTTAAATTTAGTCATTAATTTAAGAACTTCCTTGATTAATAAAATCAGTTCAATTGTAACGCAAAAAATAAAAGCCGAGAAAACGATTTTCTCAGCTTTTACCAAAAATAATAATGAAAATAATTGCTAGGCCCGGTTATTAATTACGTGGGCGCATGTTGCAATAATCAGTCCCATAAAACTTACTACAGCGATCATATTACTCATAATTGACATCATATTGAACAACTCCTTTACATAATTAAAATATTTTTTACAGCACAACTAATTACAGTTGCCTTTTTGGAAAACAAATTATAATGATTGTTTTCCCCTCTCCACCAAGTATTGTAACAGGTCTTAGCAGTAGTGACGATAATAATTAGCTAAGCTTTTAATGAGCTTTTTTACGAAAGAAAGGAGTGATTATAAGCAAAATATTATAAGTGACTATCATAGGAATTAATAAATTTTAATTATTAAGCAAAAACGAGTTGATTCTTTAAAAAAATAAGTTATTCAGCTAGTTTGTTTAATTCTTTTAAGGCTAACGGGAATTTTGTAAAGCCGTCACTAGTCAAAAAGTGACCACCTGTTTCTTTAACTATGAGTTTTGCTCTAATTTTATTAGCGACCGCAATGCTATTTTGATAAGGAGCGATTGGGTCATCTTTAGCTGTTATAACGGTAGCTTTAGCAAGTTTAGGGAGTATATGCTCATAATGAGGCCGATCTTTCATAAACTCATCTAATTCAGGATAAGCTGGTAATCCTTTATCAAATGCTCCCACAAGTAAAAGTCGTGCATCTTTAATATGATGATGTTCAATATAACGAAGGGCGGTAATACATCCTAAACTATGGGCAACGAGGATGAGGTTATCTTGGGGATGAATTTGGTTGTCAACCGCTTGATCCCATTCAGCTTGTTGGGGATTGAAGGGATTTGGTAGCCATATCCGATCAAGGGCGATTATTGGTTTCGCTTCTTCTTCGAGCCACGGGAACCAGTCGTCATCACGGGTAGACGTACCATGAATTAAGTATGCGTTCTTCATTATTAAGACTCCTATTTCATAAAGTGTTTCAATATTACCATGCCGATGATTAACAATAAAATGGCAATCGAATTAGTAAGAATTTCATAAGGCTGACCGTGGGCGGCAATTAGTCCCCGGATTAAAGCCATAATTCCTAAGCTTAACAGGAAATCGACCGCAATTCGGCCATGATGTTTTAGCGCGGCAATTATCATTGTCATAAATGAAAAGAAAAGAAAAAAGACAATAACACGATCCAAAATCTTAAAAATAACATGATCCGTATTCCCATCTTGCATAAGGGGAATCAGCGAAAAAGTTTCCGTAAATAAGATAATAGTTAATAAAATCCCTAGAATTGCTAGTGCGCCGATTGTACATAGACGTAAAATATGGCTAAAATTAGCTGCTAATTTATATATTTTTTTCATTCTCTTATACTCCTCAAGAAAACGCTTTAACCTTAGGATAGCAATGATCAAGAAATTTAGCTAATATTTAACAAAATAGTTGTTAAAAATATGCGATACTTAAAGATGAATACTAAAAGGAGGGGCGAGAAATGCGAAAACCCTTTATTGCTGCTAATTGGAAGATGCATAAGAATGTCCAGGAATCGGTTGAATTTGTGGACGCAATTAAAGGAAAACTGCCAGATCCGCAAGAAGTTGAAGTCGGAATTGCGGCCCAAGCTTTTGCATTACCGAGTATGGTTCATGCTGCTGATGATTCAGGATTAAAAATAATCGCGCAAAACGCGGCAGCTGAATATTCGGGAGCTTTTACTGGTGAAATTAGCTTACGAGGTTTAGCTGATGCTGGTGTTTCATACGTAATGTTAGGGCATATTGAACGGCGCCATTTATTCCATGAGGATAATGAGTTGGTTAATCGAAAAGTGTTGGCGGCCCTTCAAATGGGTGTTACTCCGATAATCTGTACGGATGAAACGATGGTTCAAAAAGAAGTCAACGGAGAGATTCATTACGTTTTCCAACAATTAATGAGTGTATTGAGGGGCGTTTCTCTTGATCAAATAAAAAATGTAGTTGTTTCCTATGAACCAAGTTGGGCAGTTGGGTATGGTCAGCATGCTAATCCGGTTCTTGCTGAAGAAGGATGCCGTCAAATTCGGCGAACGATTGCTGATAACTATACTTATGAGATTGCTGATAAGATCAGGATCCTTTATGGGGGCAGTGTCAATCCAGATAATATCGGAATGATTATGAACAAGCCGGATGTGGATGGAGTATTAATCGGTCGGGCAAGTTTAGATGTTGATAATTTCTTGCGAATGGTCAATTATCTTAAAAATGATCAAGAAAAATAAAAAAAGTATTTCTCTTTGCCGTCATTTTATGTTATAGTTATTAACAGTTGTTATGGCGGTATTGGTGAAGTTTGGTTAACACACCGGTTTGTGGGTCCGGCACGCGTGGGTTCGAATCCCACATACCGCCCTGACCTAGCGCGATGGCAAAGGATTTTTCCCTTGCCATCGCGCTTTTTTGTATTCTCTGTTTTATGAATTTTAATTGATAACATCCAAGAAAGTAACTTAAAATAGAAACAGTATAAGGTGGAGAAAGAAAAAAGGGGCTTTAATTATGAAAAACGTACAAATTGGTGGAACAAATTGGGAAGTATCGAATGTTGCATTGGGCATTATGCGGATGGGGACGTTAGCAGTGCCTAAAGCGATTGATGCCTTAGAAGCCGCCCACGATGCTGGAATAAACTTTATTGATTCAGCTGATATTTATGGCAACGACCCACAGTTAGGACGTGGATCTTCGGAAATCCATTTTGGTGAAGCATTAAAGAAAAGCAGTCTTACCCGTGATGACTTTTACATTCAATCAAAAGGAGGCCTTTTTGCGAACGCGGATAATAAAATAACACGGTATGATTCGTCAAAGAAGCATTTAATCGCTGCTGTTGATGGAATTTTGCAACGGATGGGTATTGATTATCTTGATTCATTTTTGATTCATCGTCCAGACCCTTTAATGGAGCCCGCAGAAATAGCAGAAGCCTTTGACCAACTTCAAGCATCTGGGAAAGTCCGCCATTTTGGAGTATCAAATTTTAATCCGCAACAAATCGCGCTCCTTCAAGCGGCGACAAATCAACGGCTTTTGATTGACCAGGTACAGTTTGGCTTAAAGCATACGGGGATGATTGATTTTGGCCTGCATACAAATATGACTGATGATGCTGCAATCAATCATGACGGGGGATTATTAGAATATACACGTCGTAAACAGATGACGATTCAAACATGGTCGCCTTTCCAGTACGGCACATTTGCAGGGACGTTTATTAATAATGATCAATTCCCTGAACTAAACGCAATGTTGGAAATTCTTGCGCAAAAATATAAGGTAAGTAAAAATGCAATTGCCGTTGCATGGATTTTACGGCACCCCGCGCATATGCAAGTGTTGCTTGGTACTATGACGCCAGCTCATATTATTGACAGTGCTAAGGGAAGCGATATTACATTGACGCGCCAAGAATGGTATGATCTATATCTTACGGCCGGGAATGATTTGCCATAATGAAAGAAGATTATTTCAAGTTCTATCAGCATATTACAGCTCCTTTTTATCGACACCCGTGGACAATTCCTTTATTACGGGCGGTTAATAAATTTGTTGTGTGGACTATGTACGTTGCTTACATCGTTATATTAGTGTGGGTAGGGAAAAATAATGTCTTGAAAGCAGGACCTTTTCTGCTTATTCCCGGTATTGGCTTTATCCTACTTTCTTTTATTCGCCAACAAATTGACGCGCCACGACCATACGAAAAATTTCCGATTAACCCCTTAATTCTACGTCAAAAAACTGGTGATTCATTGCCTAGTCGTCATGTTTTTTCGGCGACTGTTATTGCGATGTGTGGGTTAAGGTTAAATTTGATTTTAGGAGTGATTTTACTCGTTTTAGCTGTTGCCTCTGCTATTACAAGAGTGATTGGCGGAGTTCATTTTCCCCGTGATGTGGTTATCGGGTTTATTTGTGGCTTTATTTGTGGTTCGTTTTTATTTCTTGTCTAAATTTTAGAAAGGTGTATTTCATGGACAATTCAGTGCTGCAAGATGCAATTTTGAATGGACTTATTAGTACTCAATATCAAGGTAATACGCTGTTAGGTCCGCAATTATTAACCAACAACCAATCATCGACAATTTGGCAAACGTTACGGCACGAATTACTGTCATGTAAAGACTTTACGTGGTCAGTTGCCTTTATTACGTTAGATATGTTAGTCCCCTTTAAGGCAGTGATGGCTGACTTAGCACAGCAAGGAGTACACGGGACCATCATTACCAGTAATTACTTGAATTTTAATCACCCCGCGATGTTTGAAGAATTGCAAAAAATTCCTAATTTAACGGTCAGAATTGCTGATCTTAATGGATTTCATACTAAGGGGTATTTATTTGATCATGGAGAATATCAGACCGTAATTATTGGGAGTGCTAATTTTACGCGATCTGCTTTATTAGTCAATAAGGAGTGGAATTTGAAATTAAGCTCCCGCCAAGAAGGAAGCCTTTTTCAACAACTAACGGCGGAATTGAATGCTGTTAAACATGAGAGTGCTGTTCTATCGTCAGAGTGGATTGCGGCGTATCGCAAGAATTGGCAACCACCAAAGACTAGGGTGACGCAACCGGAAAAATTAAAACCAATTGAACCTAATCAAATGCAACAGGTTGCTTTAGGAGAATTAAGCAATCTGATAAAAACAGGCGCTAAGAAAGGACTGGTCGTTTCAGCAACAGGAACCGGAAAAACATATCTGGGAGCGTTTGCGGTTAAAAAATATCAGCCGCGTCGTTTCTTATATATCGTTCATCGAGAACAAATTGCCAAAAAATCGTTAGCTAGTTTTCGACGAGTTATTGGCGGCAAGAAAACTGATTACGGGTTATTGACAGGTAATCGCCATGATTGGAATGCTAAATATTTATTTGCAACTGTTCAAACACTAAGTCAACAAGTGGTGATGGATAAGCTTAAGGCTACCGAATTTGACTACATTTTGATCGACGAGGCCCATCGTGCAGCAGCACCTAGTTATCAACGGATTTTAAACCACTTTATGCCGCAATTTTGGTTGGGGATGACTGCAACTCCTGAACGAATGGACAATCAAGACGTATTTAAACTGTTTGATTATCATTTAGCCTATGAAATTCGGCTGAAAGATGCATTAGCTGCTAAAATGTTAACTCCTTTTCATTATGTAGGGGTCACCGATTATGAAGTTGATGGAGAAGTTATTACTGAGACTTCCAAGTTAAACCGATTGATTGCTTCGAAACGGGTTGATTATGTCCTTGATCAATTAGACTACTATGGATATTGTGGCGATCAGCCTCGTGGATTAGTATTTTGTAGTCGGCAGGCAGAGGCAAAAGAATTGGCGATCCAATTTAGCACGGCTAACCATCCTGCGATTGCATTGACAAATCAAAGCAGTAGTCAAGAGCGAGCAAAGGCAGTTGAGCAATTAGAAGCAGGAAAGATTGAGTATGTCATTACCGTCGATCTTTTTAATGAAGGGGTCGACATCCCATCAGTAAATCAGATTGTAATGATGCGTAATACCCAATCACCAATTGTGTTTATCCAACAACTAGGGCGCGGCTTGCGTAAATATCCTGGTAAAGATTTTGTGACAGTTATTGATTTTATTGGAAATTACCAACATAATTACATGATTCCTCTTGCCCTTAACCAGGATAATAGTCGAAGTAAGGATCAAGCGCGGCGTGAAGTTAAGGTGCCAACGAATTTTGACGTTTCAACCATTAACTTTACGAAGGTTGCGGAAGAACAAATTTTAGCCTCCGTTGATAAAGTTAAATTGGACTCGATGCGTGAATTGCGGCAGGCATACCATGATTTAACTAACCAACTAGGGAGAACACCCTTGCTGGATGACTTTTATCGTTATGGTTCTGTTGATCCCCGAGTATTTGCGCAAAATTCCCAGCTCAACCATTATGGTGACTTTTTAGAAAAGATGGGAATAGAACTTAAATTAACTAATTATGAGCGTCAAGTACTAGCCTTTTTAACTAAAGAGCTGCTTAACGGTAAACGGCCACATGAATTGATTCTCCTTCAATGCTTACTTCGCGGTACGTGTTCAATTGATGCTTTTAAAGCAGAACTAGAGCAACAAAATATTCGCGTTACACCAGCTGTTTTACAATCAGTTGATGATATTTTAAGCTTGCAATTCTTTAATGTAAAAGCTGGTAAACAGTTAAAAAAGGATCAGTATGGCGGACAACCGATTGTTGATCATCCCGATTTATTAACGTATCAGTTAAATTCAAAAATTCGAGCAGGACTAGAAAGTCACAATGATTTCAAGCGCTTGTTTACCGATGTATTAACAACGGGCCTTGAAATCGCCAAGCAATATGATCTCAAGCAAGCATTTACCCTTTATCAGCAATATGACCGCAAAGATGTTTGTCGTTTATTAAATTGGCCCCTCGACGTAAGTGCGCCGTTATATGGGTATCGAGTGGCAGAAGATGTTTGTCCGATTTTCATTACCTACCATAAGGATGCAGAAGAAAAAAGAAACGCTATCTATAATAATCAACTCCAAGATGGCCGTTCGTTGCGCTGGTACACACGGACACCTCGGCATCTTTCATCTGATGAGGTCCAGCGGTTGCTTGCAGGAGTAAAAGAGGGTAAGCCGCAAGTAAAATTACACTTATTTGTAAAACAGAGTGATGCAGTTGGCAAAGAATTTTATTATTTAGGTCCTGCTTATATTCAACCGGACTCCGTAAGAGAAGAATTGGTTGGACCAAAGAAAAAAGCGGCAGTGGGGATGGATTTAGTTTTAGAACATCCGTTGACACCAACCATGATGAACATATTGGCGATGTAATCACAAATATATCGCTTTCATTTTTTGATAAATCTTCTATAATTAAAGGCGTAGAAAGAAGATGAATATTATGGCAAAAGGAAAGGTAAAAACTAGCGATAAGCGTTCAGTTCGGGATGTTAAATTAGATGAATTGGCTGGCTTATTAAATGAATTTGACGTTAATACAATGGGAGCATTAGTAAAGTCTCTAAAGAAGAGTCAAAAGAAGAACAAGCAAAGCAAGAAAGATGAATTACGCGATACCATTGAACGACAACAAGAACATATTGATGAACAAAAAGACACGATTGATCAACTTAACAATCATATTTCTAAACTAATTGATCGTCTTGATAATAAGCTATAAAAAAATGAGGCTGAGAAAAAACTTTTGTTTTTTCAACAGCCTCGTTTTTTATACGAATATTGTTACGATATCGTGGAAATCCTCGTAGGCTAGCTTAGCTCACCGCCTTGTCGAGAAGGTTAATTCCCGCTTACTTTGTATTTACTGGTTGTTTAAATAAATCATTGAATGCTTCACTGATTGTTGGGTGCGTATAGATTTGGTCCCGAAGCATTTGATAGGGGAGTTTTGCCCGCATTGCAAGAACAATCATGTTGATAATTTCTTGCGCTTCCTGGACATAAAGGGTAGCCCCAATAATTAAGTTCGTTTGTGGATCGACTAATACCTTAAGCAGCCCACGGGTATCCTTCAATACTTTTGCTTTTGGAATTGCGGCAGCAGGCATCTTAAAGAGCAGGTAATCTTTCCCTTGTTTTTGCGCCTCTTTTTCCGTTAAACCGACTTGTGCAAGGGAAGGTTCAATAAAGACATTGGTTGGGACGATTAAACGATCACTAACTCGCCGTTCCTTATTACCGAATAATTCATCTTTAATGATTCGGAAGTCGTCAAGTGAGATGTAAGTAAATTGGGGACCACCTTTAACATCCCCAATTGCCCACACATCAGGCACACTGGTATGGAGGAGGTCATCGACAACAATCGCGCCGTTTTTAGCGACCTTAATATCTGTGTTTTGCAAGTCAAGGTCTGTCGTTGCAGGTTTCCGTCCGGTTGCCACTAAAATTTTATCAGCGAAAATAGTTGTTTCACGATTAGCCGCTTTAGCAAAAGTAATCGCAGCTTGCTCATCTTGTTCGCTAATTGCTTTAATATCAACCCCAACTTCAAAGCGAACCCCGTTATCCTTAAAGTTTTGGATTACCATTTCAGCCACATCATCATCTTCACGTGGTAGTAAAGTCTGATGGTGATCAAGAACCGTGACGTGTGAACCAAAGGAAGTGAACATATTTGCGAATTCAAGACCAATATAACCGCCACCGATAATCACGAGTTCACGTGGTAACTTAGGCTGATCCATCGCTTGAGTAGAATTCATAAGAAAACGACTATCCTTTAATCCAGGAATGTCGGGGATGGTTGGTGTTGCACCAGTATTGATAAAAATACGGTCGCCCTTGTAGGAAAGTGTTTGACCATCTGGAGTTTGTACATCAATTGTGTGGTTACCAGTAAAATGAGCGGTTCCATCTAAGACAGTGATATTATCTTCACTTGCTAACATTTGATAATTCTTTTGGCGGAGTTGGGATGTCATCACATTTTTCCCATCGACTGCGTCTTCAAATGAGGTTCCATGAGCAGCTTCAATAATTAGCCGTTTGGAAGGGAGACAAGCAATATTAATGCAGGTTCCTCCATACATTTGCTTCGATTTTTCAATAACAAGAACTTGTTCTCCATGTTGAGCGAGAAACTTCGCAAGCGTTTTTCCGCCCTTGCCAAACCCGATAATAATATTCTTGACTGTTTCCATTAAAAAGCCTCCAAAGTTGAAATTATTTTACATACTTTGAAATTATACTAAGAATAAACGCTTTGTCACTTAAAACGCTTAAATAAGACAATTGTGCAGTTTGCATTATATTGAACAAAGTATTAGGGTAATATTGTGAATATATTAGTCCCAACTGCAGTCAGAACTTGTATATTAAAGAAAAACGTATTAGATGAACATTGTATATTATTGATCATAGATGGTACTTCATCAAAATAAAACGTTTTACTAATTTATAAAAAGTTTTGATTGAGGAGAGATTATAATGAAAGTTGCATACTTAGTAGAACACTCCCAAAAAGCAAATAAAAAGAAGCAAGTTATTCAAGAGACCAGGTTTATCGACATTTTAAGCAAGGTTGCAACAGTTGTAGCTATTTTGATGTATGTATCTTACATTTCACAGATTAAGAATAATTTGGCCGGAAATTACGGCGCTCCTTTACAACCATTAGTGGCAGCGCTTAACTGTACGTTGTGGTGCATTTATGCTTACTTCAAGCAGCAACGTGATTGGCCAGTCTTTTGGGCAAATTTCCCTGGTATTATTTTTGGCTTAATTACCTTTATCACATGTCTACACTAAGAACAAATAGGAGTGAGAGAAAACTAAATTTCCCCCAGTCCTATTTTTTATACGCTTACTCTCAACTCTATGATATAATAAATCGAACATATGTTTTAGAGGGGGCGAGTAGAGATGCTAAAAAATGGAATGTCGGTAGTTCGTTTTAGTTCTTTTGCGCCGGTGACAGAGATGATTTTACAGTCGCTGCCCGCTGAGAAGGACAAAGAGGAACAGAAAGCACCGGCCATTAAAAACTTTGATCAATTACGTCAACGATTAAATAGTAAAGCACGATTCCTTATTTTGGACCTTGAGTTTTTTCAGGATCAGCAGAAGCATCGAAATGGCGTTGCTCAGATTGCGGGGAAGATGTTTGAAACACAAAACAGCTTTAATTATCACCTCTATGCCCAGAATATGTCTGCTGAGCGACAATTGGCCTTTTTGCGACAATATGACCTCCGCCTTTCAGAAGTAAACGGATATGAGGTTAGACAGATTTTTAACCGGATTTTTCATTTCATTGCGGTAGAGCGGCCTGACTATATTGTGAGTTGGGATAATGGAACTGACTTTGAATCATTGAATTATGAAGCAAATCGATTAAAGATTAGGAAAGAGGACCGTCCCTGGCGTACGATTCAGTCATTAGATCTGGAAAAGCTAGTCGCTAAAGAAGTATGGAAAAGTAAAAATGGGATCAGCCTGGAAAAGATGTGTCGCTTGTTGCACCTTCCCCGGGTTAAATACCATCAAGCCCAAAATGATGTGATAGCGATTGAGCAAATTTTAAAATTTTATGCTCGCGATTTAGAGCGTGAATTAAGTTGTCGCTGATCGTTACCAAAATTTAAAATTTAGTTCATGATTTATCCCGATTGACTTTTTATAATTAATAACAGTTGAAAGAAGGTGAACGAGATAAATTTCATTTTTCGACTGCTTAAGCGGATATTTATAATAGGACTTTTAGTAGGTGGAGGATGGCTTTATTTCAACGATGCACGGGTTCAAGCAACGGCGAACCAAACTGCATGGAACGTTCGTGACCGTATTGCTAAGTTAATTGGCAGGGACGATACAAATTCAAACGATAATTCTAATCTGCACTTAAACGATGCAAATAATGGTTCTTCCAAAAACGAACAAGGACCAACGACAGAACAACAAACAAGTACACAAACTTCAATTCCATCTACTGGGCGATGGGCGACTAATCAAGCAACGGTCTATGTAAATACAAATAATGCTCAACTTGACGCAGCTACTAATACCGCAATCCAAAACTGGAATCAAACGGGGGCATTTACATTTAAACCAGTAAACAATCAAAGTAAAGCGGATATTGTTGTAACGACGATGAACCGCTCTGATTCAAATGCTGCTGGATTAACGAAGACATCCTCTAATTCATTGACAAGAAGATTTATGCATGCAACGGTGTACTTAAATACATATTATTTAACTGACCCAAGTTATGGCTATAGTCAGGAACGAATTGTTAATACAGCCGAACACGAACTGGGCCACGCAATTGGACTCGATCATACCAATGCTGTTTCAGTAATGCAGCCTGCTGGATCATTCTATACGATTCAACCAGATGATGTGCAAGCAGTCCAAAAACTATATGCTAATAATAAATAAAAATGGGACTGTGACATAAGTTAAGTTATTTTCATAAAAAGCAAATACGCAGTACAACAATGGCCTCTAACATCCGGTAAAACCGAACGTTAGAGGCCTATTGTTGCTTGCGGGGGCTCCCAGAGGCTAGCTTCGCGTCGAAAAACGAAGTCACAAGTTACTTCTGTCTTGCTCCCATTCTATTTAGTCTGTCATTTTCCGCGCTTTTAGTGCCCAGAGGATAGAGACAGTATCAATTATTTCCTGTAACATGGCGCCGAAAAAGGCCGGAATGATTCCGGTGCTAGCAATAAGCATTAGGATAGTACAGATTGCAATTCCGATTAGGACCGCCTGTTTTGCAATCCGCAGAGTTTCCTGAGAAATGCTAACGGCTTTTGCGACTCGCGAAAGGTCATCTTTTAGGATAACAACGGCAGCTGATTCACTAGCAGCCGTTGATCCGTGAGCTCCCATCGCAATTCCAACATCAGCTGTCACAAGAGAAGGCGCGTCATTTACGCCATCCCCAACCATGAAAACAGGATGTTCATTTGTTGGAATAGCTTTAAGTGCATTGATTTTATCTTGTGGAAGAAGATCGGCTTTAACTTGGGTGATCCCTACTTGTCGGGCAACTTTATCTGCAATAACAGCTTGGTCTCCCGTTAACATTAATAGATTGGTAACTCCAAGCTTTTTTAACTGGTTCATTGTTTGCTTTGCTTCAGGACGAATATGGTCGGTAAAAGTAATTGCACCATAGTATTGCCCATCAACACTCACATAGATAGCTGTTGCTGCTAACATCTGGTCAAGATTTTTAGGAGATACGAATTTTAATTTTCCTACTTTAACTTCTTGCCCATCAACAGTTGCTAAAATTCCTTTACCGGTTAATTCGGTAAGTTGATCGACAGGTGATAAGGAAACATTATATGCAGTGGCATAAGAAATTAGTGAGCGTGCTAGGATATGTGATGATTGTTGTTCAGCGCTTGCAGCGTAATGGAGGAGTTGCGTTGAGTCAATTTTTCCTGTAGGGAGGATTTTATCAACAGTCAATTGACCACTTGTAATAGTTCCTGTTTTATCAAATGCACCAGTTTTAGCAACCGCTAGTTTTTCCAGTACGCTCCCTGTCTTGACAACAATTCCGTTTCGTGAAGCCCGACTCATTCCAGAAACCATTGCCACTGGAGCTGCGAGGATTAACGGACATGGTGAAGCAACAACGAGAACCTCCGCAAATCGTTCGGGACGTCCAGAAAGCACCCATGCGAGTGAAGAGATAATAATGGCAATAATCGTAAATGGAACAGCGTATCGGTCGGCTAATCGAACAAAGTGGGCAGGAGTTGATTCAGCCTCCTTAACCAATTTAACGAGTTGCTGATATTGACTATCTTTTGCTAGTTTGGTGACCTGTAAAGTAATCGCATTATCACCATTAACAGATCCAGACATCACTTCATCCCCAGCTGTTTTGGAAACTGGCCGTGATTCACCAGTTAATGACGATTCGTCGAACAATCCCTCACCATTTTTAATGATTCCATCGACTGGTACTAATTCTCCAGGCTTAACGATAAGCTGGTCACCAACTTTGACATCGTTAACTGGGATGTCGCTGGTTTTGCCATTGGTGATTAAATGCGCCGTTTGTGGTGAATTATTAAGTAATGCTTTTAATTCGGTGCTTGCTTTTTTGGCAGCATAATCTTCTAAGGCATCTCCTCCGGTTAACATTACAAGAATAACCATCGCTGCCCAATATTCGCTAACGGCTAGCGTTGCGACGACAGCCATAATGGCAAGCAGATCAACGCCATATTTACCACTACGAATAGTTTTTATCATGCCAATAAACATTGAAAAAGCAACAATTGCCCCGACGACAGTAACTAGAATTTGAGCAAAAAGTTGTAAATGAAATCCAAATTGGAGCACGACTGCGATTGCTGCAATTACTAGGATAATGATTAATTTTTGTTTATTAGATAGTTTTTTCATAATACCCCCGCTTAGTCCTCATACTTTCTACAATTTAATTATAGGATTTTTATGCAATGATATAATAAAAAATTAGAAATATTAAGGAAACTGGTGAAAAAGAATGCAAAATGGACAATCTTATCAACGTATTTTTGTAGTGATAATTGATTCATTAGGGATTGGAGCAACCGCTGACGCAAATCGTTTTGAGAGTCTAGGGGCTGATACGCTAGGACACCTTGGGGAACACTTTCGGATGCGGTTGCAATTACCGACTTTTCAGAAAATGGGTCTTGGTAACTTACACCCGATTATGGGGATGCCTTCGCTTGAAAATCCGTCTGCTGCTTATGGACAAATGAGTCCAATCTCAATAGGTCTGAGTGATCGTGAAAGCCAGTGGGAGATGATGGGCTTGGCAACGACCACTGAACCTGACATTTTTATTGATGGTGTGCCGTTGGAAATAGCGACTAATTTTGCACGAAAAGCAAAGCGTCCTCTTTTAAGCAATTCCTTAATGAATATCCGGACTGCGTTGAAAGATTATGGCCTTGAACAATTAGCAACAGGTGGTCTGCTATTAGCGACGGCTAGTTCTTCGAGTATTTGGTTAATTGCGCATGAACAGACTATTTCGGTTGGCGAATTAAAAGAAGATTGTCAGATTTTGCGAAAAATGTTGGATAATTCCCTATATACTATTGAAAATGTGAATGGCCTTCTTTTTAGTGGGAACCAGCCGGCTAATTTTTATCCCCAAGAACTTTATAAATTTCCTTTAGCTCCAGCAAGCTCAACAGTTATTGATTGTCTCTTGGAAGCGGGTTATGCTGTGAAACTAATCGGAAAAAGTACCCAGTTCTTTGATTTGGCTCGTAAAGAAATAATTGGGAATAACAAAGAGAGTTTTGTTAAGTTGCAAGAACTGATCGATAAAAAGTTTACGGGTGTTTGTATAGCAGAAGTGGGAGAGATAGAGCAATTTGGTAAAGCGCGTAATCCTGAAGGTTTTGGAACGGAATTAATGCGGATTGACCACGAACTTACAAAAGTCATCGATAAAATGCAAGATGATGATTTGCTGATTGTGACGGGGAACTTCGGGAATGATCCTACTTATCCTGGTGAAAAACATACTCGTGAATATGTGCCCTTACTTATAACAGCCCCGCAGATTAAACAAAATATTTCTCTCGGTGGCAGAAGTTTTAGCGATATTGGGGCAACAATTCTTGATAATTATGATTTAGGAGATAAGTTGCCAGTTGGTAATAGTTTTTTAAGAGAATTATTTTCTGCATAGTGATAAAAGAGGATGGAAAAATTCTGATTTTCCGTCCTCTTTTATTGTGACTATATTAACGATGAAATTTATAGTAAATAGCAATTCCCATAATCAAAAGAAGGACAAGGGCAGCAAGACGCGGGTTTGTTTTAAATAACTCGTGCATTGCATGAATTTGTCCAATACCAAGGGGAAGAGTAAACATAGAAAAGACACCCTTTCAAAATTTACTTAAGCGCTTAGTAGTTTTTTATAAGGAATTCTTTCATATCTGTTGGTTGATGTCCAGTGATATGCGCAAAGTCGTCAGTAACTTGGTCCATCAAGCCCATTGCAGCTGCTTGGTACATCGAAGCGAGTTCGTTTCCGTCACCCTCAGCAGCGTAAATTTCAGCAAATTTTTTTACGGTAACGGGGTTATAACCAATCTCTTCACCTGTAACATTAGTCATAATATAACTAAGTTCTGGCATTGTATAATTTTTGCTCATAGTAAGGAGATAATTTTGTCCTTTGTTTCGCAAGTATGGTTTGACTGCTACATTGGCGATGGCTTCAGCACTATCTTGGCGGGAAATAAAACTCATTGCCTGGTCACCAACCGGGTAAATGATATTGTGGCGTTCAATTAATTCTGGAAGGTAAGGGACTAATGGGTCAGCATACAATGAATTCTTAACAACAGCGTATTTAAGGCCGGAACTGGCAAGCCGGGCAGGTAAGTATGCGTAGTAACCAGCCATTTGGAAAGGATTGTTATATTGATCTGCAATAAAACTAACATCGACTAAATTATGAACGTCAGCCTTAAACATTGCGGTTAATGAATTCTCAAATTCGTCAATTCGATCCTTAACTAAGTAGGTGATGCTTGGAATGTAGATAACAATATCAATTCCGTTAAAGGCCGCTGTCATCTTAGCGACGTCATAATAGTCAATTGCCGCAATTTCGTATCCGGCATCTTTGAACTGGGAAGCTTTTGCAGGATTGTGAACGCCAACGCGGATATTATCTGGAGATGTAAGCTTGCTTAATTGCTTAACAACGTGTTGACCAAGGTGCCCGGTTGCCCCAGTAACCATATACTTCATTATTACTTCCTTCTTTCTTTTTCAGCATCTTTTAGTGCTTGCTTAACGCGAATAGTGTCGATGACATCTTGTAAACTGGTTCTTGCGAGTTTAGCTTTCGCGGCTGTTTCCGCTTGCTGGTAAAAGCCGTCAAGCGTCTCTTGGATATTCCCACCAACGATGCATTGGGGATTTGTTCGTTCATCAATTGTAAATAGATGCGCATCCCCTTCGATCGCAAGAAAAATATCATAGAGTGAGATGTTTTCGGGTGATTTAGCAAGCGCTGGATCGGCTGCACCATGGACGGTATTGATTAATCCAGCTTTATTGAGCGCGCTCATCAAACGTCGGACGACAACTGGCGAAGTTTCAATGCTGCTAGCGATGTTATTACTAGTTAATGGAATAATTCCTTGATAAATATTAATGAAAGCAAGAATATGGATGCTATCACTAAAACGGGTTGAAATTTTCATATTATCATTCCTTTAATTTTGATTGTAATTTATAAAGTTACATGATGTCAAGGGATTAAATTCGCTATTGCCTTGACAATTATTTTTCTTAGAGATAGTATTAGTTTATTGATTGGAACTTTTTCAGTTACAAGTTAGGAGAGAATAAATGAGATTTAAGAAAATCGTTGCTCTTTCATTATTAAGCATTGCTGGCTTACTAGCAGCGACTATTACGCCGGTAGTAGCAAGTGCTGCCAGCAATAAACCAATTATTGTGGGTTCAAAAAATGTTTCAGAAAGTAAGACTGTCAGTGAAATTTACGCGCTTGCACTTGAGCATGAGGGTTATAAGGTTACTCGGAAACCCAATATTTCAAATAATGTGATTTTTAGTGCAACACAAAAAGGCGAAGTTGATGTTTATCCTGATTATACGGGAACAATTGTAGAGGCATACCTTAAAAAGAAGGGAACTGGCAAGAGTGCTAGTCAAATGGCTAAATTAGCACACGATGGTATTCAAAAAGACGGCTTAACGACAATTAAATACGCCCCAGGTGATAATCGTCAAGGTGTTGCAATGCCAACTAAGGACGCGAAGAAGTACCACATTACCAATTTAAGTGAACTACAAAAGAATGCAAAGAAGATTAACTTTGCTTCACAGGGTGAGTTCGAAAAACGTGCTGATGCCCTTCCAGAAATGAATAAGGTTTATGGTAAATTTGATTTTAAGTCGATTAAGGACTATGACGTAAATTTACTCTACAAGATTATGGAACAAGGAAAAGCACAAGCAGCTCCAGTTTCAACAACTGATGGTCAATTAGCAACTAGTAAGTTTACTTTACTAAAGGATAATAAGAATATTTGGCCACCATATAATTTAGTACCAGTAGTAAATAAAAAGGCTGCCAAAAGTCATCCAAAAATGGAGCAAGCCTTAAATAAAGTTGATGCGAAGTTAACAACTAAGCAATTAACTGATCTAAACAAAAAAGTTAATGTCGACGGGCAAAATTATAAGACCGTTGCTAAAAATTGGTATAATCAAAATATGAAATAAGTGCCAAAGGGGCAGATAGCTAGTTTTTCTTGCTAGATATTTGCTCCTTCGTTATAGGTAATAGATGGGGAGTGGTAGCTTGCTAGGGCAAATAATTCAATATTTTCAAACAAATAGCGGACAATATTGGCAATATGTTGGTCAGCATATAGTTCTTACCGTTGTAACGCTCGTGATTTCAATGATCATTGCATTGCCATTAGGATATATTGGTTCGCGAATAAAACCAGTTGCTCAATTTTGTGTGATGTTTGCGCAATTGTTGCGAATTATTCCTAGTTTGGCATTGCTGTTTTTATTAATTCCATTTATTGGAACGGGGGTTGTCCCTGCATTAATTGCTTTAATTGTTTTAGCGCTTCCGCCGTTGCTAATCAATACAATTCTTGGTTTTAATGAAGTGAGTCCACTATATAAGGAAGTTGGGATAGCCCTAGGGATGGATCAGCGTCAGTTGCGCCGGCAAATAGAAATTCCCCTGGCGTTGCCCTATATTTTAAACGGAATAAAACTAGCGTTGGTTGAAATCATTGCTAGTGCAACCTTAGCTACTTATATTGGTGCTGGTGGATTGGGAACCCTAATATTTACTGGCTTAGGCTTATACGATATGAGTTATGTAGTGATTGGCGCAGTAAGCGTTGCTATTTTATCCTTGCTGGCAATGATTAGCTTTGATTTTTTAATTAGAAAGGTACAAAAGCATGACAGAACCAATTATTCAATTTAAACATGTTGAGAAGCGTTTTAATGATCAAACGGTGATTCCTGATCTCAATTTTACAGTCAACAAGGGCGAATTTATAACGATTCTTGGCTCATCTGGTTCGGGAAAAACTACTACCTTGAAAATGATTAATGGGTTGATAGCGCCAAGTGCTGGTGAAATCTTAATTGATGGACAAAAGCTTCGAGAACTCGATCTAGTAAAATTGCGCCGGCACATGGGATATGTTGTCCAACAGATCGGGTTATTTCCGCATATGACAATTGGACAAAATATTGCAGTTGTGCCCAAAATGCTGCATTGGGATAAGAAAGAGATTAATAATCGTGTTAAAGAATTATTAAATCTTGTTCAACTAAATCCCGCTGAATATATGAACCGCTATCCTCAACAATTATCTGGTGGGCAACAACAGCGAGTAGGAGTGGCAAGAGCTTTAGCGACTAATCCACCGTATGTATTATTTGATGAACCTTTTGGCGCGCTGGATGCCTTAACAAGAATGGAATTGCAACGAGAAGTAAAAAAGATTCATGAATCATTGGCAGAAAAGACTTTTATGTTTGTAACCCATGATATTAACGAAGCCTTATTTTTAGGCCAACGAGTGATGATCATGCATGAAGGACGTATCGTTCAATTTGCTACGCCAGAAGAAATTGTGCGCCATCCAGCAACGGAATTTGTTGAGCAGCTTTTAGGGACGATTCGCCAAAATCAAGATTTGTGGAGGCAACAATATGATTGAGTATTGGAATGAGAATTGGCCGATAATGCTTGATGATGTCCAGCAACATGCAACGATGGTTCTTTCTTCATTAGCAATTGCCTTAGTGATTGCGGTTGTAATAATCTTATTATTCTTACGGCGTGAAAAATGGCTTAATAGTTTGATCTATTTCTTTTCACTCTTATATTCGATTCCAAGTTTTGCATTTTTTGCCTTACTCTTACCGATTTCTGGATTAGGAATGAAGACGGCAATTATTGTTTTAACGATCTACTCTGAATATGTTTTATTACGTTCCTTTATTACGGGAATCCGTGGCGTTGATCCACAATTAATCGAAGTTGGTGTGGGGATGGGGATGACATCTCGACAGGTTTTTTGCCAAATTCAATTGCCGCTAGCATTACCGGCAATTTTTAGCGGAATCCAAGTGGCCCTAGCTTCGATAATGGCAATGGCGACTATTGCGGCAACGATCAATGCTGGTGGGCTTGGTCAATTATTGTTTGAAGGACTGCAGGGGCAACAGGTAGTACCGATTTTGTGGGGAACAATTTTAACAATGGCTTTGACATTAGTGTGCGCAGGAATTGTTCAATTGATCTCGTGGATATTGTTGCATCGGTGGAAAGGAGTACTGGATAAATGAGCAAGAAATTAGTAGTATTCACTGAAACTTCGTATAATCGAAGTAGGTAACGAGAACGAGGAGGGTGCTACTAAATGGATAAAAATGAATTAAAGAAATTAACGCCAATGCAATATGCCGTGACTCAAATGGGAGTTACTGAAAAACCATATAGTGGTAAATATGATCGATTTGATGAACCAGGTATTTATGTCGATGTTGTTAGTGGGGAACCATTATTTTCATCATTAGATAAGTATGATGCAGGATGTGGGTGGCCAGCATTTACTAAACCGATTAAGAAGCGTGTCCTTACCGAAAAACGTGATCAATCATTCGGAATGGAGCGAACCGAGGTAAGAAGTAAGGAAGCTGATTCGCATCTCGGGCATGTCTTTACTGATGGTCCAATTGATCGCGGAGGATTGCGCTATTGCATCAATTCAGCAGCTTTGCGGTTTGTTCCGGTTGATAAATTGCAAGAAGAAGGCTACGGAGAATATTTGAGTTTGTTTGATAAATAGCTAAAAATCGAGAAGAGACTGTTGAAAAAGGTTATAATGCCTTTTTCAACAGTCTCTTTATTTATACAAACTATTGTTAAGATATCGTGGAAATTAACCACAAGGCTCGAGGCTAAGTCTGAACGGTAATCAGCCCGTGCCGTGCTAATTACCGTTCTATCCTTAGCCCACCGCCTTGTCGAGAAGGTTAATTCCCACTCACATTCAAATTATTATTTTTCTTCTAACATTGCGTCATAAAGTGAAGGACGACCACCTAATAAGCGATTAACGTAATAGGCGACTAAAGTAATTAAGGTCATTGGCAAAATTTGTTCAACTGAACCCACCATTTCAGTTACTAATAAAATTGCTGTAAATGGTAATCCTTCTGCCCCGCCAAAATATGCAGCCATTGAAATTATAATGACGTTGACATAACAACTAGCTGGGATTATTCCCATATGGATAAGAATGGTTCCAGTCAATGCGCCAACAACGGTTCCTAAAACGAATAATGGCATGAAAATACCACCTGGAACTGTAGCACCATACGCAATCATTGTGCCACCAAAACGAAGGATAAAATAAACTAATAAAATTGCGACCATTGCTTTCCAATTCGTTGAAAGTGACATATTAGTGACATATTTAATAAAATCGTGACTACCACCAAGAATATAAGGGTTCCATAATCCAACAGGAATAACTAATAATAGTGGAATAATGCTATGAAATTCTTTGGGGATAAAGGTAATTTTGCTGTACCACCAGGTGAGGTTGAGGGCAGCAAATTGAAAACAGTATGCCAAGAAACCAATGACAACGCCAGCAACGATTAGCCATGGATAAGATGCGACAGGCAATTTAGTTGTGATCGGAATATATAGGCAAGGTTTAGTACCAAAGAATAAAAAAGTAATAAATGCAGAAACAATGGAAGAAGTTAAAGCGGGAATCCAAATTCGGGAATTGAAATTATGCGTCATTTCTTCTAGTAAAAACATTGTTCCTGCTAAAGGAGCGCTGAAAGCAGCAGATAACCCAGCAGCAACTCCACATTCCATTAATAAATATTTATCTTTATCTGTGAGGTGAAAAATTTTTTCGTTAAAGCAAGCTCCAATACAAGCACCAATTTGGATACTTGGTCCTTCACGTCCTAAGAAAAGTCCAGGACAGATAGTGAGCAAACTAGCGACAAACTTTCGCCATAATACAGGCCACCAATGGATCCGGTGTCTTCCTAGCAAAACAGCTTTTAATTGTGTAACCCCGGAACGAACAACGTCCTCTTCATAGGGCTTTACAATTTTTCCAATTAACCATGCAACGATAAATGTACCTAATACATAAGGAATCAAAACTAAGGGATGTTTTCCCATAAAAGGATAGATAATAGTAAGTAAAGTCAGCGTATGATCGATAATCCAGCGAAAAACTCCGATTACAAGACCAGTTACTATCCCAATAGCAATGCTAACGCCAAGGTAACGCGAAACAATGGAGGTGAATGGTTTTCCTAAAATGTCCCGTGCCCGTTTGTGATATAAGGTATTTTCATTTTTCACAAATACTGCCTCCAATACGGTGTTTTCCCTATATTAGCATAAAAAGAGAGTGAACAATAACAGTCTGCGAGAGATAAGTATTGTTCACTCTTATTTTCTATGAGCTTGTTAATAAAATCTATGTTGGTGTTTACCACCCACAAATAAACTTATAATTGAAGCTAATAAAATTGCGGAAAAACTTACAACAGCGATTACGTTACTCAATAATGACATCATGGTAAACACCCTTTCTTAATAAAATTGACATCGCTTTCATCAACTACATTATAACATTAGTTAGCTATAATTGATTAAAAAGCATCTCTTATTTTACTAATTAGGGTATTCATTTAAACATCTTGCTTACTCTTTGAAGAAATCACGAATAATTTGCTTATAAGCTTTAATTGTAGCAACGTAACTCGAAATAGTTGTATATTCATCAGTTTGATGAGCAACGTTCCAATCGTCACATCCTAAAATCACGACTGGAAGGTTGGGACGATTTAATGTAAATACACTTGCATCAGTTGCACCATTGATAATATCAAGCTTGATGTCATTTGGATAGTTTCGCTGGGCAGCATTGAGGGCAATTTGGACAAAATCGTTATTAGGTTCTGTCGCAATTGGATAAAAATCTTGAATAATTTTTAGCTCTAGTTGGAAAGGAGTTGTGTGGTTAATATATTCAAGCGCATCATTTAATCGATCTGCGACTTTAACATTATTAAATGCTGCCGTAGGGCGGATATTTCCTTGCAAACTAGCACTGTCGGGGATGGTATTAACTTGAGATCCACCATCGATAACTGTAATACTATGTTGGACTTTTCCGAGGTATTGATCAGCTTTGGTGTTATCAAAAAGGTGTTTTTCTTCTTCGATAAACTTTAACAGCCCTTCAATTGCATTAATACCGTTTTGCGGATGTGAACTATGACAAGACTTTCCATAGCTAGTAACGCGATAGTTCATACTTCCGGAGTGAGCAAAAATAACGTTTCCGCCAGTTGGTTCACCGACTACTAATGCATCAAGATCATCGGCAACCCCTTGTTTTTGTAATCGATAGGCACCAGGAGTACCAAGTTCTTCTCCGGCGGTAGCAATAAATCTAACCGTTCCTGATGGCAGTTGACCAGCTTCTTTTAATTCGATTAAGACGATGGCTTGAGCAGCCAGACCGCTTTTCATGTCAGCGGCTCCCCGACCGAAAACATAATCACCGTTAATTTCACCGCCAAAGGGATCATGTTGCCAGCGATCTGGATTAGGTACTGCCACAGTGTCTTGGTGCCCAGTAAGTCCAAGAATTTTTTTGCTTTCACCAGTTCCGATTTCCGCGATCAAATTTGCACGGCGGTCACCAAATTCATCAACTTTTGAATCAATTCCGTGACTTGATAAAAGTTTTTGTAAGTAGTGGGCTACTTCAACTTCATTTCCATTGACAGAATGGATTTTTATTAAATCTTGCAGTACTTTGACTTTTTCACTGACTTCCATAATAATCCCTCCTATATGTTAACGGTCTTGGTGGTTAAGCTTCTTGGCTAAAATATCGCCAACTACTTGAATGATTAAAACAAATAAAAGAACAAGAATCGTGGCGACAAGGGTTACGTCGTTGTTAAAGCGGTCGTAACCGTATGAAATAGCAGTATTACCCAAACCACCAGCACCAATTGCACCAGCCATTGCAGTAAGGCTAACTAAACTAATTAATGTAACGGTGGAGACACGGACAAGTTCAGAACGAGCTTCGCGGAGGTAAACGTCAATAATGATATCCCAGTTAGTAGCCCCAATAGCTTGGGCAGCTTCAATTTTACCGTGATCAACACTTTCAAGCGCAACTTGAACTTGACGAGCATAGAAAGCAAATACACCTAATGAAAGTGGCACTAATGCGGCGGTTGTTCCAATCTGTGTTCCAACAATCAATTGGGTGAAGGGGGCAATGAAGGCCAATAAAATGATAAATGGAATTGCCCGGAAAACAGATACGACTTTATCAACGATACTAAAAACAATTCGATTTTCTAAAATTCCACCGGGCTCAGTAACCACAAGCGCAATTCCGAAGATTAATCCTAAAATTCCGCCGAAGATAGCAGGCCAGAAAGTCATGTAGATAGTTTGCACGATTGAAGTGCCCCAACCGTTGTCACCACCCCAACCAAGTTGAATTACATTTGGTATAAGATTATTCATTCCAAATCCTCCGATCATCAATCTTTGTGACAGTAACATCGTTTTCTTTTAAGAAGTCAATAGCTTGTTGACGCTTATCAGCATCGCCCTTGATAACCACAAACAGGGTACCGACTGGTGAACCGGCCAAGACTTCAATGTTTCCATAAAGCATACTTGCTTCAACTTGCAGCTTCTTATATAACTCGATAATGATTGATTTAGTCACGTTATTTGCATCGTAGACCAATTGCAGCAATTCTTCATCATCGTCAAGGTGGCCCAGGTCAAATGCTTTAAGGGTATCGATTGCGGCTAAGGAACCTCCCACAAATTGACGGGTTAAGTCCTGTTGTGGTTGGAGGAACACCTTCTGCAAGGTGCCGCGCTCAATGATTTGTCCATATTCCATGACAGCAATCTTATTAGCTACTCGTTTAACAGCGTCCATTTCATGAGTAATGAGGACAATCGTTAAATCTAATTTTTCGTTGAGCCGTTTAAGAAGGTCCAAAATCTGATTAGTGTTTTGGGGGTCAAGAGCCGAAGTAGCCTCATCAGAAATTAGGATTTCAGGATCATTAGCTAATGCCCGGGCAATGGAAACCCGTTGTTGTTCACCACCAGATAATTGAACAGGGTAGAATTCAGCCTTATCCTTTAAGCCAACTAAGTCTAAAAGTTCAAGTGCCTTCTTCTCTTTTGCGTCATCATCCATGTCAGTATGTTTAAGAGCGAAAAGGACATTTTCAATTACTGAAGTTTCATTTAATAAATTGAAGTGTTGAAAAATCATGCCAATTTTTCGGCGCTTTTCTTGTAACTCTTTATTACTAATTTGCTGTTGATGGTCTTTGAAAAAAACAGTGCCATTAACTGTTACTGATCCCGCAGTAGGAAGTTGTAGGAGGTTGATGGTTCGAACTAATGTTGATTTACCAGCTCCAGAATAACCAACAATCCCATAAATATCGCCTTTTTCTACTTTTAAGGTAACATCCTTAACGGCATGAACAACCTGTTTTCGTTGCTTAAAAGTTACGCTAATGTTGTCTAAGTCAATGATCGGGTTCGCCATATTAATCCTCCTTTATTTATTGAAGTTGAGGTCCCAAGCAGGAATTTCTGCTGTTCCGTATAGTTTCTTAATTTCTCGTTTTGTTTTTTCAGTTTGGTAAGCACGTACAACATCTTTGTAAATCTTGTTGTTCTTTTCACTGCCTTTAACAGCAATAATGTTGACCCATTGCTTTGAATCCTTGTTAACTGGTTCAACGAAAATAGCACTCTTGTAATTAAGACCAGCAGCTTGCGCATAGTTAGTGTTAACTACTGCGGCATCAACGTTATCTAACGACCGAGCTGTTTGATCAGCGGCTAATTCTTTAATCTTAAGATCGCGTGGATTCTTGGAAATTGAACTTACAGTTGCAAGCTTTGTGCCCTTCTTGAGGTCGATCAAACCAGCATTCTTTAATGCGAATAATGCCCGTGATTCGTTTGAAGCATCGTTTGGTACTGCGATTGTTCCACCGTTAGGAATTTCCTTTACACTCTTGTATTGCTTGGAGTATAACCGGATTGGAGTAATAAATGTATCACCTAAAGAAACAAGATCAGTTTTATGGGCTTTATTCCAAGTTTGTAAGAATAACTTGTGTTGGAAGGCGTTTAAGTCAACATCGCCATTTTCCAAAGCCTTATTTGGTTGGTTGTAATCAGTGAATCGTTTGAATTTTAAAGTGACATTGTACTTATCCTTAGCAGTTTTACTTACTGAATTCCAAATTTCATCGTCTTGTTTTGAACCAGCCATAATCCCGACAGTAACAGTCCGTTTTGCTTGTTGTTGCGGACGGATAAAACTAAAGTATCCGGCAATAACAACGATAAGTGCAACTACTGACCAAATAATGATATTTCTTCTTTTCTTTCTCTTCATAGTAAAAACTCCCTTTCAATCAATTAAATATTTTCGTTGGTTAATTAAAACGTTAACTTGCTAGTAAATAAAAAAGCACTCGTCCCTTTATTCAAAGGACGAGTGCTCGCGTTACCACCTTTATTTGCTGAATCTTCACAGACCCAGCCTCAGTAGGTTACTCTAATAAAATAATTAGAATTACCTAGCACTAATAACGTGTGCTAACCCGTTATCGACTAACAATCATCGATACCATTCCAAGCCCATCTTCAATAGTTACGCTTGCTTCTTCACACCAGCCAGAAGCTCTCTTGTAAGCCTCGCTACTTACTCTGCTTTTCGATATGTTTTAACGTTCAATTAATTATTATGTGTTCCATTATAATGGTTCTCTAATTTTTGTCAACGCATTTTTTAATTTAAATTTTGTTTTATTTGAGTCATCAATCGTTTTTTGTTTTGCCTATCTATAGTAATTAAAAAATAATTATGTTAAGATTAAAAAATAATTAAAAAGAAATTGAGAGGGGTCTTAGTAATGACACGAAAAGTTGGAGTTATCGGAATGGGTAATGTGGGGTCAACGGTTGCCCACTATATTGTGGCGATGGGCTTTGCAGATGACCTAGTGCTGATCGACAAAAACGAAGCAAAGGTTAAGGCAGATGCACTTGATTTTGAAGATGCGATGGCTAATTTGCCTTTCCATACCAATATTGCTGTTAATGATTACAGTGCATTGAAGGACGCGGATGTAATTGTATCCGCGTTAGGAAATATCAAACTTCAAGATAATCCTAATGCTGATCGTTTTGCGGAACTTCCATTTACCCGCCAAGCAGTAAAAGAGGTTGCACAAAAGATTAAGGAAAGCGGCTTTAACGGCAAGATCGTGGCTATAACTAACCCGGTTGATGTTATTACCTCGCTCTACCAAAAAATAACTGGTCTTCCGAAGAACCATGTATTAGGAACAGGAACCCTGCTTGATTCTGCACGAATGAAGCGGGCGGTGGCTGAAAGGCTTAATTTAGATCCGCGTTCTGTGGATGGCTATAATCTTGGCGAACATGGTAATTCACAATTTACAGCATGGTCCACTGTTCGCGTTCTTGGCCGTCCTTTAACTGAATTAGCAGATAAGCGCGGATTAGACTTAGAAGAGCTTGATAAGGAAGCTAAGATGGGTGGCTGGACTGTCTTTCAAGGGAAAAAGTATACTAATTATGGAGTTGCAACGGCAGCTGTTAAGCTCGTCAATGCAATTTTATCCGATTCATTAACTGAATTACCGGTATCAAATTTCCGTGAAGAATATGGAGTCTACTTATCTTACCCAGCGGTTGTTGGTCGTGATGGAGTTGTAGAACAAGCACAACTTGACTTGACAGAAGAAGAACTGCAAAAGCTGCAAACATCAGCCGATTTCATTAAGGAAAAGTATCAAGAAAGTTTGCAAGCAAAAGATTAAGGAAAACTTAAATAAAGAAAATAGACTAGCATAAAAAAATTATGCATGGTAGAGTTGCTTCTATACTTAACAAATAAAAGTGGCGTCATCAGATAAATTTGGTGGCACCACTTTTATTCTGTAAAAATATAGAAAGGAAATATATCATGACAAAAGAAGTAAAGCGTGTAATCTTTGTAGTTCTTTTTTGTGAGTTTTTGATTTGTCTCGGAATGAGTCTTATCTTCCCAGTTGAACCGTTCATTAAAAATGAATACCACTTTACTGCCTTTGACATGGGAGTGATGTCTTCCCTATTTGCGTTTGTGCAATTTATTGCTTCACCCATTGTTGGTCGGATTTCAGACAAGGTTGGACGAAAACCAATGTTAGTATGGGGATTGCTGATATTTGCGATTGCTGAATTTGTTTTTGCCTTAGCACAGCATTTATGGTTATTTGACTTATCGCGGGCAGTAGATGGATTATCAGCAGCTATGTTTGTACCAACATCAATGGCATTAGCGGCAGACATTACTAGTGAAAAAGACCGCGCCAAAGTTATTGGGTGGTTGTCAGCAGCTTTTAGTGGGGGATTAATTTTAGGACCAGGTCTTGGTGGAATGTTAGCGCATGTAAATTATAAATTCCCATTTTGGGTCGCTGGTATTCTGGGATTGATTAGTACGGTTGTTGCCTGGCGCTTTTTACCTCACGATGAGGATGAACTATTTAAGAGTGAAACTAAAAATCCGGAAAATGAATTATTGACTGGTGGTTGGAGTCGGTTGAAACAAATTATGACCCCAATACTAATCACGCTCTTTGGAATGATCTTTGTAGCTTCATTTGGATTAGCTGGCTTTGAAAGTATCTATAGTTTATATGTCAATGAAGTTCATAATTTTGACTTAAACGCAATTGCGCTTGTTTTAACTCTCAACGGGATTATTTCGCTTATTCTGCAAGTCTTTTTCTTTGATCGGCTAGTTCGTTGGCTGGGAGAAGTTCGACTAATGCGATACAGTTTTTTCCTTAGTTTAGTTGGAACGATCATGGTGATTTATGATCACAATCATTGGCATATCATTATTGCAACCTTGTTTGTTTTTGAAGCGTTCGATCTGTTGCGCCCAACAATTACTACATTATTAACTAAGATGAGCAAGACAAACCAAGGATTATTGAACGGGGTAAATATGTCATTGACAAGTGTGGGGAATATTATTGGACCGCTTATTAGTGGCTATTTATTAGATGTTAATTATCAATATCCATATTGGTTCGTATCGATATTCCTAATTATTTCCTGGGTAATAACGCTTGTTTTAGGACGGGAAAGAAAAGCAGCTGCTAACGATTAAATATTTAACTTTATTAAGAAAATAGCGAGGAATTAGGAAAAATAAAATTTTTCTAATTTCTCGCTATTGTTGTATTTATGCTTAATTTTGTTGTGCCTGTTGCAATGCATCCTTGGTTGCTTCTTTAATCGCACGACTTGTTGCACTGGCCCCAGTAATGCCATCCACGTCTGCACTATTAGCCGCAATAATTTTACCGGGAAGTTCATCTAAAGCCCATTGACCCATTTCAGATTCATGATGTTTGATTACTTGTAAATCTTGAATCTTATCATCTTGGTAGGTTAATAAGACTTCTAATTCACCGCCATAAGCACTAAAGCCACTTCCAATATATTGATTTCTGTCTATTTCTCTCATTTTATTATTATCCATAATCTTCTAAGTTAAATCACATTATTTTGGCCTGTTACGCAGAGTGATAACAGTGGACAAGTTTGACATTTAGGATTTCTTGCCGTGCAGACATATCTACCCCAAAAAATCATACTATGATGAGCATCTAACCAGTGTTCAGGAGGTATAGTTTTCATTAACTTCTTTTCAATTGCAAGAACGGATGCTTTGGGTTCAACCATTCTAAGGCGGCGGGCAACACGACTAACGTGGGTATCAACTGGGAAAGCTGGAATGTTAAAGCATTCTGCAAGGACAACATCAGCAACTTTCCTCCCAACTCCAGATAAGGTCATTAGCTCTTTGAGGGTGTGGGGAACCTCACCGTTAAAGTCAGTAACAATTTGTTGAGAAGTTTTGACTAAGAACTTAGCTTTATTTCGATAAAGCCCTAATCTTTTGATATAAGGCTCAACTTCTGCGGGTTCAACCCCTGCTAAATCTGCTGGCAACGGAAAACGAGCGAATAGTGCTGGCGTTACTTCATTGACAGATTGATCTGTTGACTGTGCACTCAAGATTGTAGCCAAAAGAAAGTGGTAGTTTGTGTCAGCAATCAAAGTTGTTCCTGCTTCGGGAAATGTTTGCCGCATGACCTTGATTGAGTAACGAATTTCATCTGGTGATAACATATAAAATCACTCTTTTCGAATATGATTATAACTATTTTAACCCGAATGATTAAAATAGCGAAGGGTAATAACCTCATTTTATACTCATTAAATTATTATTTGTAAAATTGGGGGTTAGCAATATGACATCAATTTATGTTAAGGAAAAAATGTTTAATATGGATGTAAATGTAGAAATCGCTTTCTTTAATTAATTTAAATAAACGATTGACCAGAGAAGAGCACCTTGGTAAAATGTATTAAAGATTTTCTTATAATTCTAATCAAATTTTAATCATTTAGAAAAGGAGGATGATTATGAGTTTTTGGAAAACAATTACACGTAAAGAAGACCCGCGTGTTTATGATAATAAAGACGGTCATTTAGTTCGCTCTTTGAAGGTGCGGGACTTTTTAGCTTTAGGTGTTGGAACGATTGTGTCCACTTCCATTTTCACTCTTCCTGGTGAAGTGGCCGCAATGCATACTGGACCTTCAGTAGTTATCTCTTTTTTAATTGCTGCGATCGTGGCCGGGCTAGTTGCCTTCGCCTATGCAGAAATGGCTGCTGCAATGCCGTTTGCTGGTTCAGCCTATTCATGGATTAACGTCGTGTTTGGAGAATTTTTTGGTTGGGTCGCTGGTTGGGCACTATTAGCTGAATACTTTATTGCTTTGGCCTTTGTTGGGTCTGGTCTCTCTGCTAACTTCCGGGCATTATTTGTTCCGCTTGGCTGGAAGCTGCCTGCTTCATTATCAAATGCTTTTGGTACAGAAGGCGGAGTTGTTGATATTGTTTCAGTTGTTGTAATTATTTTAGTAGCCCTCTTAATTTCACGCGGGGTATCACAAACTGCTCGTGTTGAAAATCTTCTTGTTATTCTTAAAGTTTTTGCAATTTTACTTTTTATTGTTGTTGGTTTAACCGCTATAAAAGCAAGCAATTTTATGCCATTTATTCCACAATACCATGAAACAGCTAATGGTGCATTTGGTGGTTGGCAGGGTATATATGCCGGGGTATCGATGATTTTCCTTTCCTATATCGGATTTGACTCAATTGCTGCTAATTCAGCGGAAGCAATCAATCCACAAAAAACGATGCCACGTGGAATCCTTGGTTCCTTAGTAATCGCAGTTGTTCTTTTTATAGCAGTTAGTCTTGTATTGATTGGGGTATTACCATATCAGCAATACGCTAATAGTGCTGAACCAGTTGGGCTTGCATTACGTGCAGCTCATCATAGTGGTGTAGCAACTGTTGTTCAAACAATTGCTGTTCTAGGAATGTTTACCGCCTTGATTGGGATGAGCATGGCTGGTTCGCGGTTGATTTACTCATTTGGTCGTGATGGAATGTTGCCAAAATGGCTTGGGAAACTTGATGAACATAATCGACCAAACCGTGCACTTTGGACACTTACAATTGGTACTGTTTTGATCGGTGCCTTCTTCCCATTCGCCTTTCTTTCCCAATTGATCTCAGCCGGTACATTGATTGCCTTTATGTTTGTTTCACTTGGTGTTTATGCATTACGTCGTCGTGAAGGAAAAGATATTCCCAATCCTTCATTTAAGATGCCATTCTATCCAGTATTACCAGCTCTTGGTTTTCTTGCTTCATTACTTGTGTTTTTGGGACTGGATTACCAGGCAAAACTTTACGCGGGTATCTGGTTTATCTTTGGCTTAATTATTTACTTTGCTTATGGAATGCGTCACTCGTCAATGGTAAAGAAAGAAGATGAACAAAATGTTAAAAACGAAACTGAAGCAGGGGAAAACGAATAGAGATGTTTTATTAGAAGAAGAAAATGCATTTGCGACTGCTGCCCGGATTAAGTACTACGATATTGTATTAGATCATGGACGGGGCGCAACGGTTACTGACATTGAAGGAAATGACTATATTGATTTGCTTGCCAGTGCTAGTTCCACTAATACTGGTCATGCGCATCCGCGAGTAGTGCAAGCTATTCAAGAACAAGCAGCTAAAATGATTCAGTATACTCCAGCGTACTTTGCTAATTCGCAAGCAGCAAGGTTAGCACCCCGTTTAGCAGAATTGGCACCGATAAGTGGGCCAGTTGAAATGGTATGGGGTAATTCTGGTTCGGATGCTAATGACGCAATTATTAAATTTGCGCGAGCATATACTGGACGCCAATATATTATTTCCTTTACAGGGGCCTATCATGGTTCAACTTACGGTTCAATGAGCTTGTCAGGTGTTTCATTAAATATGACCCGAAAAATGGGCCCAATGCTACCAGGCGTAGTAAAAGTACCATTCCCTAGTCCCTGGGAACGATTAACTAATGAAAGTGACGAGGCGTTTGTTGAGCGGATGTTCCATCAATTTATGCTGCCTTTTGAAACTTATTTGCCAGTTGATGAAGTTGCTGCAATTCTTATTGAACCAATTCAAGGTGATGGGGGAATTGTTAAGACTCCTCCTGCTTATATGCAAAAGGTATACGAATTTGCTAAAGCTAATGGAATTCTCTTTGCCGTTGATGAAGTTAATCAAGGGATGGGACGGACTGGTAAATGGTGGTCGATCCAGCATTTTGGGATTGAACCAGATTTAATGTCTGTTGGTAAGTCCTTAGCTTCTGGAATGCCACTCAGTGCAATGATTGGTCGCAAAGAGATTCTGGAATCATTAGGGGCACCAGCGAATGTTTACACTACAGCCGGTAATCCGATTACAACTGCGGCAGCGAACGCGACTTTAGATGTTATTCAAAATGAGCATCTTTTAGAGCGTTCACAACAACTTGGTAAAAAAGCAGCTGAATTCTTTAAGCTTGAACAGCAAAAATATCCTTTTGTGGGTGATGTTCGAATGTATGGACTGGATGGTGGTATTGATATCATTGATCCAGCTACGGGAAAAGGTGATACAGAAGCAACGACCAAGCTAATGTACCGCATCTTTGAATTAGGAGCAATTATCATTAGTTTACGGGGGAGTATTCTTCGTTTCCAACCACCATTAGTTATTACAGAAAAAGAATTAGATCAAGCTTTTGCGATGATTGATCAAGCATTCGCGGAATTAGCCGCTGGTAAATTAGCAGCTCCCGCAAATGCAGAAGAGTTAGGTTGGTAACTCTTGCAATTTAAGACCATCTTCGGGTATACTTTAAGCGCCATCTTAGCTCAGCTAGGTAGAGCACATCCATGGTAAGGATGAGGTCGGCGGTTCGAACCCGCTAGATGGCTTGAAATGAACTAAGAAAAGAGATTTAGAAAAACGATTCGTTTTTCTAAATCTCTTTTCTTCTTTATAAGAATATGGCCTTGCTAATAATATAATTAGGATTGAAATTACAGCTATGTTAAAATCAAAATTATGTAGCATTAGCTTAATTGATAAATTGGAGGAAAAGAAATGGAATTTATTGCAGTGTTGGCGGGGTTATTGCTTGCAACCCAGATCGTAGCACACTTATGTCGTCGTGTTGAGATTCCAGAAGTGATTGGACAAATCCTGGTTGGAATCATTGCAGGACCCGCTGTTCTAGATTGGGTTCATTTAAATTCAATGATGAATGAATTTCAGGAAATTGGGGTTATTATCTTGATGTTCATCGCAGGATTGGAAAGCGACCTATCCTTACTAAAAAAATACTTGAAGCCCGCTGTTGTTGTGGCGCTTTTGGGGGTAATTGTTCCCATTGTAATTATGGGACCGGTAAGTTATATGTTTGGCTTTACTAAGCTTGAATCACTGTTTATCGGGGTTATTTTTGCGACAACATCTGTTAGTATTTCAGTTGCAGTATTACGTGAATTTAATCGCCTAGATAGCCGAGAGGGGGCAACAGTGCTTGGAGCAGCGGTTGCCGATGATATTATTGGTGTTATCTTGTTAAGTGTGATGATTAGTGTAATCAATGGAAGCAGCAATAGTGGTCACGGCAATGGTCAGCCTTTAGGAATTGTCCTCTTGATGCAGTTAGTGTTCTTTGGTGGAACTTACCTATTGATTCGTTGGTTAGCACCTTACCTAATTCATATGAGTGATCGCCTATTAACAGTTGCTTCAACGTCGGTAATGGCGATGATTATCTGTTTAGGCATGGCTGCAATTGCTGATTATGTTGGTTTAAGTGGGGCTGTTGGCTCCTTCTTCGCTGGAATTGCTGTGGCTAACACCAAGCATAAAGAAGTTGTTGACCGGAGTTTTATTCCAATTGGGTATGCAATGTTTATTCCGCTATTCTTTGTCAGTGTAGGGTTGAACATGCGCTTTGATAATATTGGTGAATCGTTTGTCTTTGTTATTGTAATGACAATCCTTGCATGCTTAACAAAACTGCTTGGATGTGGAGCGGGTGCTAAGCTATCTGGCTTTAGTATGCCAAGTTCTTATGTTGTCGGTAGTGGGATGGTTGCCCGTGGTGAAATGGGATTGATTACAGCCCAGATTGGTTATGAAGCACATCTTCTTTCGCCAATGTATTATTCAGATGTAATTACCGTGATTATTATCGCAACTGTATTAGCGCCATTTATTTTAAAGAATGCATTAAAACGATCAGCCAACGAACTTGAGTAAAGGGGGCTTTTGATGGAAAATCATGAACGAGAAACGGAGCAAGCGCGGGTTGATAATGTCGAAAAACAAATTGACCAACAGGTAGCTGCCACCACTAAAGCTGTTGAAGATGCTCATCGTGAAACACGGGCAGTTGAACGTAATTATAGTGAAAATGCATCTATTAACCGTTATGAAGTTGATGATATTGCTGAATCTCGGTCAATGATTGAACAGCAGCGACAATTGGTTTCGCGAGCAGCGGAAAGTGAATCAATTCTAAAGCACCAGTTAAGAACTTTGAAAAACTTAAAAGGGTCACCGTATTTTGGCCGGATTGATATTCAAGATCCTGGTGAAGATAAGAGTGAAACGCTATATATTGGTACTTCTTCCTTAATGAATGAAGATAAAACAGACTTTTTAATTTATGACTGGCGGGCACCGATTTCTGGGGTTTACTATAATGGTACCCTTGGGAAAGTCAATTATGAAACGCCAGCTGGGATGCAAACCACAGAATTAAAAAAGAAACGCCAATTTACTATTAAGGATGGTAAGATCACTAACATGTTTGATACCAATGAAACGGTTGGTGATGAAGTTTTGCAAGTAGCTCTTGGAAAGCAAAATGACCAGTATATGCATAATATTGTGGCAACAATTCAAAAAGAGCAAAATGATATTATCCGTGATACGCGTAGTGATCTTTTGCTAGTACAAGGAGTGGCTGGTTCAGGAAAGACTTCAGCGATCCTTCAACGAATTGCATATTTGCTCTATCATAGTCGGACAGAATTGAACGCTGATCAGATTGTCCTTTTTAGTCCCAATAATTTATTCAGCCACTATATTTCTGAAGTTTTGCCAAGTCTTGGTGAAAGAAATATGCGGCAAGTAACATTAGAGGGATTTATTCGTCGACGTTTTGAAGGCTTGCAAGTAGAAACATTATTTGATCGCTATGAAGAACGGCAAAAACCTGAAAATGCTTCTCATGTTGTTGCTGACTTTATTGAAAGTGAATCTTTTATGACGTCAATTGCACATTATGTCGAGAAAATGACAATTGATGATTTGCAGTTTGCTGATATTCGCTTTAATGGTCAAGTTTTCTTTTCGGCTGATCACGTCAAAGATCTTTATAAAGAATTACCATTGACGATGGCTCCTGCTGATAAGTTAGTTCAATTGAAAAATAAGTTAATTCGTGAATTGCAGCGGCGAGTTAAAGATGAAGCTAAAAAAGATTGGGTAGCTAAAGAACTGGATTCACTTGATTTACAACAATTGCACAACCTTTATGGTAAGAAGACAATTGATGACTTTAAGGATGAAGATGAGCAATATGCTTACCTTTCGCGGCGCTTAGCTAAACGACGCTTACGTGTGATTGCAGATGCGATCTATAATAATTACTTTCTCGATTTTTATAATCAATATAATAAGTTTTTGCATCAAGTTGAGGTACCTAAGACAATTAGTCAGCGGGAATGGGCAACAATGATCCTTGCTTTTCAAGATGAGATTGAATACCATCGGCTGGAATTAATGCATGCGGCACCTTTGATGTATCTGCGTGATTTGATTTCCGGGACAGGACAAAATCGTTCTTTTCAATATGTATTTATTGATGAGATGCAAGATTATTCAACAGCGATGTTAATCTACCTAAAACACGCCTTTCCCCAAGCTAAATTTACGGTCCTCGGTGATAGTGAACAGGCTCTTTTTAAGCCATTGCAATTACCGGAGGACTTATTAAACAAACTTAGTGGGGTATTAAAGGCAAAGCGACCTAATCTAATTGCTTTACGGCGGAGTTATCGTTCCACGACGGAGATTACTAATTTTGCGAAGGCCTTGTTGCCAGATGGAGATAAGATAATTTCCTTCACTCGCCATGGAAAGAAACCACGCTTGTTGGTCCGTTATTCTGATAAAGAGAGTCAGCAAAGTTTATTAGATGAGACGCTTAAACTAGCTGACGAACATGAAACTGTAGCGATCTTAACCAAGAATCAAGAGCAAGCTACTGCTATTTATCAATTGCTTCACCGACAAAAGGTTGAAAATATTCATCTCCTAGATAAGGATGCAAGTGAATTACCAAAAGGAATCTTAATTCTCCCAATTTACTTAGCAAAGGGGCTTGAATTCGATGCTGTTCTTGCTGCGGATGTCTCTGCTAAAAACCTAACTAATACTGATGAAGTTGGTATGATCTATACAATGGCATCACGGGCAATGCATGAACTGGTCCTTTTAAGCAACGGCTCAGTTAGCGATGCAATTAACGAGAAAGCTGGGCGTCTTTTAACGATTGAATATCAATTGCCAAATAAAAATTAAATTTTTCTATTGTCTAAAAACGCTTTCAAGAAGCGTCGACTTATGATAATCTAATGGGGTAGATATAGAAAAAGGAGATGCTTCGCCATGGTTAAAGACGAATACACACTTGTACTAGTAAAACCTGATGGGGTAAAAACTCGTCATATTGGAGATATTATTACCCGTATTGAACGGAAAGGGTATAATATTGAAGCTCTTAAGATGATTAACCCATCAGAAGAAAAGCTTCGTCAACATTATTTTGATAAAGTTGACAAACCATTCTTCCCTGAATTGTTAGAATACATGACAGAAGGACCAATTGTCGGAATTGTTGTTTCTGGTACTAATGTAATCCAAGCAATTCATAACATGGCAGGAGCTACTAACCCTGGTGAGGCTGAATGGGGAACAATTCGTGGTGACTATGGTCGTGAATGGCCTGATGGTAACTTACGAAATATCATTCATACGTCTGATAACGTTAATAGTGCTACTCGCGAAATTGGTATTTGGTTCCCAGAATTTGATATTAAAGATAAGCAGTAGAAAATAAAAAGACTGAGAGAAAAATTTTTTCTCTCAGTCTTTTTATTTTTCATTTGCCTTTTGTTGACGTTTAATCTTTCGTTGTACTGCCAAGGTATTGCGTTCCCAAAAGACCCCGTCAGTGTAACCTTGGATGCTAGGATCATCTTTTATTTGATTAAGTCGGTACTGTCCCCATGCACAATATAGAAGACTTTGCTCGATTCCAAGATAACGCCGGTTAAGTTTAGCGGCAGTCACTAAACTCGAACCGGAACCAGCAAAAGGATCAAAAATGAAGTCATTAGGATTAGAACTGGCAAGGATAATTTTTGCCAGCAATTTCTCGGGCTTTTGCGTAGGGTGACCAGTATTTTCTGGCATTGACCAATACGGAATTGAAATGTCATCCCAAAAATTAGAAGGCATCGTATCCCGAAAGTTACCATTTTTAGTAGCTTGCCAGTCTTTAGCTACCCCATCTTGACGATAAGGAGCTACCACCTGTCGTCGTTGCTTAACTTGGTCGACGTTAAAGGTGTAATCACTAGGGTTCGCGGTTAAGAACCAAATATCTTCCATCCCATTTTTCCAATTTTTCAGTGACCCCCGGCCCTTTTCTCGTTGCCAAGTAATCCGATTTTGAATTGTAAAATTTTTTTCGAGGATCGGTGCTAGGGCCATGCTGGTTGCCCAATCAGAAAAAACATAGATACTAGCATTTGCTTTTAATAATGGCTTTAAGAGGTCAATCCACTTTTGCGTGTAAGTTTGGTATTGGCTTGTGGACATTTTTTTAAAGTTTAAACCATCATACTGTTTATTAAGGTTGTAAGGAGGGTCAATAAGGGCGAGATCAACCTGGTGTGGTGATAATTTAGTCATTACCTTGAAGGAGTCCCCGTTGATAATCTTATCGGATATTGTCTGGAGATTATCAGTAGGTTGAATAATTTGGTTGAGGAGCTCAGGTGAAGCTTCCTCAAGCGTGAAATCGATTGTTTTATTTCTTTTTGAGCGCATATAGACCACTCCTGTTCGACGTTTAATATTATTATACTTGTCATATTCAGGATTGTCTTGCCTTTTTAGTAGGAGTTGGATTAAAATTAAAGATATTAAGTAGCGCGAGCCTTAGCGAGGGACGGTCGGTGAAAAGGTCCCCAAAGTGCGAAATGGTCACAACAAGATACATAATAAGCGGCAATGATGATTGCAATTTAGGTGGCACCGCGCGAAAAGCGTCCTATTTAGTTTATATGACTAAGTAGGACGTTTTGTAATTTAGGAGGAATTTAAAATGGCAGAAGAAAAACACGTTATTTTAACTGGTGATCGACCAACAGGTAAGTTGCATATTGGACACTATGTAGGTTCGTTAAAGAATCGGGTTGAATTACAAAATACGGGTAAATATGATACCTTTATCATGATTGCTGACCAGCAAGCATTGACTGATAATGCCCGTGATCCTGAAAAAATCCGTCGAAGTCTCCATGAGGTTGCTCTTGATTATTTGGCAGTTGGAATTGATCCAAAGAAATCGACAATTTTGGTTCAATCACAAATTCCAGCATTGAGTGAATTAACCATGCACTATCTTAACTTAGTAACTGTTGCGCGTTTACGCCGAAACCCAACTGTTAAAACTGAGATTAAGCAAAAGAAGTTTGGTGAAGGTGTGCCAGCCGGATTCTTTACTTATCCAGTAAGCCAAGCAGCAGATATTACAGCATTTAAGGCTGATACAGTGCCGGTTGGTGACGACCAAGAACCAATGCTTGAACAAACGCGTGAGATTGTGCGGACATTCAATCGAATTTACCAACAAGATATTTTAGTTGAGCCTGAAGGGGTATTCCCACCAAAGGGTCAAGGACGGATTCCAGGGCTAGATGGTAATGCAAAGATGAGTAAGTCGCTTGGCAATGCAATTTATCTTTCCGATGATGCTGATACAGTGCAAAAGAAAGTAATGTCGATGTATACTGATCCAACACATATCAAGGTTAGTGATCCTGGTCATGTTGAAGGCAATACTGTCTTTACTTACCTTGACATCTTTGATCCAGACAAAGAGCAAGTTGCTAAATTGAAGGAGCAATACCAAGCTGGTGGCCTTGGGGATGTTAAGATCAAACGTTACTTAAATGAAGTTCTTGAAGCTGAACTTGAACCAATTCGCAAGCGGCGTGAAGAGTATGCAGCTAATATTGATTATGTTGATCAAGTTCTTAAAGAAGGCTCAGCACGGGCAAATGAGGTTGCAAACCAGACGCTTAAAGAAGTTCGTGATGCAATCGGGATTAACTACTTTGGCTAAAAGTATAAACTAAAAAAGCGAGGCTGTTAGGAAAATAAGTTTTTCCCTGAGCCCCGTTTTTTTTTCGTGTCTCCCATAGCAGAACATGGTAACATAAAAGAGATGTATTTATACGAAAAATAATTAATTAAAGCGGAGGTGAAAATGGTGGAAAACCTCGCGATTGTAGACCTCGGCTCAAACTCGGCCCGAATGGCAATAACAGAAATTGCTCCAGACGGACGATTCCGTGAAATTCGACGTGTAAAAGAAAATACACGTTTATCTGAGGGAATGGGACGAGAAAAAATGTTACAAGAGAGTGCAATTGAACGCACAATTGCGGCTCTAAAACGATTTAAAAAAATCTACCAAGAGATTCCCAATATTAAAGTTCGTGCGATCACAACTGCTGCAGTTCGGCAAGCACGAAATCGTCAAGAGTTTTTGAATCGTGTTCAACAAGAAGTCGGTATTCATCTACAAGTTTTATCTGGTAAAAAAGAAGCCTATTATGATTACCTAGGCGTTGTTCGGACGTTGCGACTTAACCACTGTTTGATTCTAGATGTTGGTGGAGCAAGTTGTGAATTGATATTGGTGCAACAGCGAAAAGCACGTAATTTGATTTCTATTCCGGTGGGAGCTGTTAATTTATCAGAACAATACCACTTAAATGGCTATGTTCGTTCGGCTGACCTTTTTCGTGCGCAGGTAGCCATGAATGAACGATTGACCAAGATTCCGTGGTTACGATATGCAACGCGTGTTCCGATTGTTTTATTAGGTGGTGCTAACCGGACTTTGGCGCGTATGACTCAATCCTATCATCACCATCACCGCCGAAACGGTTCGATTCATGGGTATCAACTCTCCTCACGAGTAGTATTTGCTACTTACCGTGAATTATTAAATCGGAACTTGGCCCAGCGTAAACGGATGACTGGTCTAGAACCGGAACGAGCAGATATTATTGTTGGTGGAATGCTGCCTCTTGTAACCCTTTTGCAACGCAACAGTGATGGTCGGGTTATTTTTTCAGAGAGTGGCGTCCGCGAAGGAATTATCACTGAATATGTAAATCAAAGGAAGCGACACCATGACTGATTGGCAACACGGTTTTTATAAGTTATCTGCCGATGATCGACGTCAACAATTGACAAAAGCTCGTCAACTATCCCCCATTGAAGAGCAAGTATTAGCAAATACAAGTTCAGATTTAGGGGATGAGTTAGTCGAAAATTATATTACTGATTATTCTTTACCTGAAGGAGTAGCCTTAAATATAACTGTAAATAATCGTCAGTATGTTGTGCCGATGGTGATTGAAGAACCATCAGTCATTGCTGCTGCTAGCAATGGTGCGCACCGGGTAAGCAGGTCGGGAGGATTTAATGCCCCTCAGCAAGACCGCCAATTAGTGGGGCAAGTTGTTTTAGACGATGTGACCGATAAAGCAGCAGTTACATCATGGCTATTAAAACACCAAGATGAGATTTTAACAATTGCTAACCAGGCGCACCCATCAATGCAGGCACGAGGTGGGGGTGCAAAATCAATGAAAGTTCGCACTCCTGGGGACTTTATTAGCGTTGATTTAGGGATTGATGTTTGTCAGGCAATGGGCGCTAATAGTGTCAATACGATGGCAGAAGCAGTTGGAAAATGGTTAACAGGCCAGGGCTTCCATGTTATTACCGCAATTTTAAGCAATCTTGCAACGCAGAGTCTGCAAACCGCTACTTGTAAAGTTGATTTTCGATACTTAGCAACTCCGGAGATGGATGGTAAAGAGGTTGCTCAACGAATTGCTCGTCTTAGTGATCTTGCACAAGTTGATCCTTACCGAGCAGCTACCCATAATAAGGGAATAATGAACGGAATCGATGCGGTCATGATCGCCAGTGGAAATGATTGGCGGGCGATTGAAAGCGGAGCCCATGCCTATGCTGCTCGTGACGGACAATATCGAGGGTTAAGTACTTGGGAAATTCAGGATGACTATTTGGTAGGAAAAATTGTTCTTCCTTTACCGGTTGGTGTAATTGGTGGTTCAATTGGTTTAAATAAGATGACAAAGATAAACTATCATATTAGTCAAATTAAAAGTGCCGAAGAATTAGCAGCAGTGACAGCAAGTATCGGATTAGCGCAAAATCTGGCTGCTTTACGAGCATTGACAACTACCGGGATTCAAGCTGGCCATATGAAACTCCAATACCGTTCGTTAGCGGCAAGCGTCGGCGCGACCCCAGCAGAAGTGCCACTAGTAGTAGCACGGTTAAAGCAACGCTCACATGTTGATCAAGCGCTTGCTAAAGAAATATTATCAACGATCAGAAAGGACCAAGTTAATGACTGAAGAGAGAATTACACTAAATAAAGAAAATCAGGCACTTCTTGATCAGGTTAATAGTCTATATCCTGAAGGTAGTGTCTTCGTTCAGTTTCATGGTGACAAGTCAGGATATGTTCGCCATGACCAAGCAACGCAGCAAACCATTCCTGGTGCCTTGGTTATAATTGTGACTGACTTGACTGCCCCCAATTACACTGCTTCACACGAATTATTGCACCTTTTGATGTTGTTAAAAGGTTTTCCGCAAATCTTTTTCCAACTATCTCTTGGGGATAAGGAACTTGATGAACAGATGATGATTATGTCAACTGACTTGTATAATATCGCTATGCATCGAGTAGTTGTGGCAGAACAACGTAAGCATGGTTTTATTACTGATGAGATTGAAGAGCAGTATTTAAAGGGAATTGAACATACATTAACTCCGGAAAAAGAGGAAGATGATGAACGGACGTTACGGTTATTAACCCTTTTGGATGCTTTGGTCTTTTACGGTGACCACATTTCAAAGTATGAAAAAAATTTAGCAGAAAAGTACCCGCTTGCACTGGCCGCGGCAAAAAAGATGTATGCTGAGATTACAAAGAAACCCATTAAGTCACCGTTCGATATGCGCCGGTCAATTGTTAAGATTTATTCTTTATTTGATCAACAGATGCAGGAATGGGGCTTACCAGCCTTACACAATAACGAATACACAACTCTTTCACCGGTATTAAGTGCTCGGCAATTGCGTTTAGAGATGCGCCAAGTTTTTGAAATCTATCATTCTGATATGAAAGAACGGGGGACGGATAAGCGCGCCTACGTTGGTCTTCGGCGGAGTGATGGTCAAAATTCATTTACACTTCCGGCACCGACTCAAAATGCACCAGAAGCATTTAAAAAGATATATGATCAATCAGTGCAGGAATTTCTTGAACAGAATAGCATTCCATACATTGTAAGGAAGTGAGTTAGATGGATGCGACGATTCAAAAAACATTTGACGACGCAAAAAATATTGTCTTTCTAACGGGAGCTGGTGTTTCAACCGCTTCTGGTATTCCCGATTTTAGGTCAGCAAACGGTTTATATACGCAGAATCGGAATGCTGAATATTACTTAAGTCATCGTTATTTTGTTAGCGATCCAGAAGGCTTTTATGAATTTTGCAAGCAGAATTTGTATTTTCCAGATGCAAAGCCCAATGTAATTCATCAAAAACAGGCAGCGTTGACACAACAGGACCGGGCGACTGTGATAACGCAAAATATTGATAACTTATATGAAGAAGCGGGAACGAAACACTTGATTGATTTTCATGGGAATCTCTTCCACGTTTACTGCGAAAAGTGTCATGAAACAGTTCCGGTGAGTGAATATTTGAAGAGTCGCTTGCATCAAAAAGATAATGGTCCCTTGCGTCCGGATATTGTGTTATATGATGAAGGAATTAAGCAAGAAGATATTGTCAATTCTGTCAAGGCAATGCAACAAGCTGATTTAGTTGTGATTGTGGGTACTTCGATGAAAGTATACCCATTTGCGGGCTTGCTAGATTACCGCAATCCAAATGCAAAGGTGATTGCTGTTAATCAGCAGTTATTGCAATTTCCTTTTGACTTTCAAATGGTTCAAGACGACGCAACAAAATTCTTTGACGAATTAAAAGTATAAAAAAGAAGCTGCAGTTGTCTGAGGACAATTTCCAGCTTCTTTTTGCTCCAGTAGTTATTCAAAGAAAACGACCTTCCCATCAACTTTGAATGGGAGTGCTACTAAATGAGAACCCTTCTTTTTAGTAGCATCCTTTTCTTGATAAAAAATGTGACGAATACCTTTGTTCTTTAGTAGCATTTCTGATCGCTCCTTTCATATTGTTCACTTGTAAAATAACATGTTTTGAACGCTTTTCCTAGAGAAATAATGAAGTATGAGAAACGCTTTCATTTTAAAGCGTGAGAATAATGCATAATCCGTTCGTCTTTTACTATCAAAATGAATAAAAGTGATAAAAACGGGGATTGAGGTCCTTAGAAAATGAATATAGATTTATTTTGCAGTGTATAAGAATTTGCTAAGTAATTTGAGGCGGATTTTTAGGCATGAAAGGGAGGATTAAAGATGAAAATAACGATGGGGATGACAACTTGGACAGAGCATCCAGTACTCATTCATGATGAACAACGCCCAGTAAAGCTTGATGAGTATGCTCAACATTTTCCAGTGGTTGAGGTGGATACTTTTTTCTACGCTTTACCTCAGATATCAACAATTCAAAACTGGCTTGCTACTGTTCCCCCAACTTTTCAGTTTATCGTTAAGGCTAACCAGAAAATGACATTGCATCAGCGAAATCAAGAACGTGGCGAACTGGAACAGGTCTTTCAACAATATCGCCGGACAATCTCACCCTTAGTAGCTGCTGGGCAATTAAAGACTATATTGTTTCAGTTCCCTCCATATTTTGATGCAACTGTGCGTGACTTTTCCTACTTACGATTAATTCGAGAATGGTTAGGAAACTTGCCAATTGCAGTCGAATTTCGTAATCAAACTTGGTATAAGAAAGAAATTTTACCGTCAGTCTTAGACTTCTGTCGTGAACTCAATTTCACATTAGTGGCCGCTGATGAACCCCATAATACGCCAACGTCCGTACCGTTTTTGCTTGCAACAACTAATCCCGACTTAGCAATGTTGCGCCTTCATGGTCGTAATCGAAAAGGATGGGAAAATCAAGGAAAAGAATGGCGGAAAACGCGGACTTTATATCGATATTCGACGGAAGAACTCCAATTCTTTAAAAAACAAATTGAGTGCTTGCAGCCGCAACCTAAAGAACTCTGTGTTATCTTCAACAATAACTCAGCTAAGGATGCCGCACCCAATGCATTGAGCCTTCAAAAAATGATGAATATTGAATTCGAGGGATTGGCACCTAAATCGCCAGAACAGCTTGATCTGTTTTAGGATGGAGCAAGTCCTAATAAAATGCTATACTAAATGTTAAATCTTAATTAGTAATATCTTAGAAAGAGGGGCCTCATATGGCTGAACAAAAACCAACTTATTACATTACAACACCAATTTACTATCCATCTGGTAAACTCCATATTGGTAATTCATATACAACAATTGCATGTGATGCAGAAGCACGTTTTAAGCGTTTGATGGGCTATGACGTATTCTACTTGACAGGAACCGATGAGCACGGCCTTAAGATTGAACAAAAGGCTGAAAAGCTCGGCATGAAGCCACAAGAATACGTTGATCAAATGGCTGCCCAAATTAAAGAGCTATGGAAAAAACTTGAAATTACAAATGACAAGTTTATTCGGACAACCGATGACTACCATGAAAAAGCTGTCCAAAAGATTTTTCAACAATTACTTGACCAAGGGGATATTTACAAGGGCAAGTATACTGGTTGGTACTCGGTTGATGATGAAGAATACTTCACAGAAAGTCAGTTAGCAGAAGTTTACCGTGATGAAGACGGTAATGTGATCGGTGGAAAAGCGCCATCAGGTCATGAAGTTCAATTAGTTGAGGAAGAATCATACTTCTTTAAGATGAGCAAGTATGCTAACTGGTTAATGAACTACTATAAGGAACATCCTGATTTTATCGAACCGCAATCACGGATGAATGAAATGATTAATAACTTCTTAAAGCCAGGGCTAGAAGATCTTGCAGTTACGCGGACATCATTTAACTGGGGGGTTAAGGTTCCTAGTGATCCTAAGCACGTGGTATACGTATGGATTGATGCATTATCAAACTATATTACTGCGCTGGGATATGGTAGTGATGATGATAGTCTTTTCAAGAAGTACTGGCCTGCTGATGTTCACATGGTAGGAAAAGAAATTGTTCGTTTCCACACGATTTACTGGCCAATTATGCTTCATGCGCTTGGCTTACCATTGCCAAAACACGTTATTGGTCATGGATGGTTAACAATGCGTGACGGGAAGATGTCGAAGTCAAAGGGAAACGTTATCTACCCTGAAACCCTTGTTGATCGTTACGGCCTTGATGCTACACATTATTACTTATTGCGGGCAATGCCATTTGGTAATGATGGCGTCTTTAGTCCAGAAGACTTTGTTGATAAGGTAAACTATGACCTTGCTAACGATCTAGGAAACTTGCTCAATCGGACTGTTGCGATGATTAATAAGTATCAAAACGGCAAATTGTTTGGTACTAATGATGCAACTACTGATTTTGATGCTGATTTAGAACAAACTGCTAGTGATGTAATTGCTGAGTATAAAGAATTGATGGACAAAACACGGTTTGCTGAAGCGTTGGCAACTGTTTGGAAGTTGGTTAGTCGTGCTAACAAGTACATTGATGAAACTGAACCATGGGTATTAGCAAAAGACGATAGTAAGAAGGATGTATTATCAGATGTGATGACCCATCTAGCAAAGAGTTTGCGGATTATTGCGGCCTTAATTCAACCAATTATGCCGCATGCACCAAAACAAATTATTGAACAACTTGGAATTGAAGGGACTAACTTATCATTAACCGATCTTCAATTTAATGATTTCCCAGCAGAAGCTCAGGTTGTCGCCAAAGGAACTCCGATCTTTCCACGATTGGATGTGAAGGCCGAGGTTGAATTTATTAAGAGTAAGATGACTGCAAACGAAAAGAAGAAGGGAAGAAAGGCAATGGCTGAAGCAAAAGAAAAAACCCAAGAAACAGCACAAGAAGAGAAAACAGATGGCAAAAAGCCAATTCGGATTGATGTCTTTGACAAAGTTGAATTGAAAGTAGCTCAAATCACTGCTGCTGACCATGTAGAAGGTGCTGATAAGCTTCTAAAATTCCACATGGATGATGGGACAGAAGAAGGCCGGCAAATCCTTTCTGGAATTGCCAAATGGTACCCAGATCCTTCTGTTTTAGTGGGTAAGAAAGTTTTGATTGTTGCTAACTTGAAACCACGGAAAATGCGGGGCGAATTAAGCCAAGGAATGCTTTTGTCTGCTGAAAAAGACGGTAATGTTCAAGTAGTAACTGTTCCTGACAATTTAGTACCTGGAATGGGCGTTGAATAAAGTGAGTAATCATCAACACCAGCAATTGGTTTATGATTCCCATACCCACCTAAATGACGATGCGTTTTATGATGATGTGCCTGCCTTTATTAACCGTGCTGCTCATTATGGCGTGACGGAGATGAATATTATTGGCTCAAACCAACTATTAAATACCCGTGCCTTAAAGTTGGGACACCAGTATGATAACCTTCATCCAATTATTGGTTGGCATCCAGAAGATATTGCTAATTGGAATAGCGAAACCAAGAAAGAGTTACGCCAACAATTAGCAGATCCCTTAGTTGTAGGAATTGGAGAGATTGGCTTAGATTATTATAATGACGAGCATTCTCCTCACAAACAACAACAAGAAATTTTTGCTGAACAGCTTGAGTGGGCGCGAGAACTGAAATTACCAGTTTCGATTCACTGCCGAGATGCAATGGCTGACACGTATGAAATTTTGCGGAATGCCCACGTCGATGAATTTGGCGGGGTTATGCATAGTTTTAATGGGACGCCAGAATGGGCAGAGAAATTTATGGATCTCGGGATGATGATTTCATTTAGTGGTGTCGTAAGCTTCAAAAATGCGACAGAAGTCCATGAAGCCGCGTTAGTTGTTCCCTTGGAAAAGATGATGGTTGAAACAGATGCACCTTACCTAACACCACTCCCATACCGAGGAAAGCAAAATGAACCCGGCTTTACTAAGTTTACGGTGGATGCAATTGCAGATTTAAAGCAGGTTGATGCTGGTAAAGTGGCATATAAAACATTTACGAACGCCCGCCGCTTATTTTTGGAAAATGAAGAAAGAGGCCTATGATTAGAATAAAAGAAGTTATAGTTGTTGAAGGTAAAGATGATACTAAGCAAATTTTAAAAGCGGTTGATGCCGATACCTACGAAACAAATGGGTCCGCAATTTCAACGGCTGACTTGGCAAAGTTGAAAAAGTTACAAGCAAGCCGGGGCCTAATTGTTTTTACTGATCCGGACTTTAACGGCGAGCGGATTAGAAAAATAATCAGTGAAGCCATTCCTGGCGTTAAGCATGCTTTTATTAAACGAAAAGATGGTGTGCCAACTGAGGCTCACGGTAGCTTAGGAGTTGAGCATGCAACGCCAGCAATTATAAAATCAGCTTTGGAGCACCTTTATACTCAAACAACAACACCTCAGCAAGTTTTTAAGCGAGAAGACTTGCAAAAATGGGGATTAACAGGTCAAGCAGATTCACGAAAACGGCGTGAAAAGCTAGGGCAATTACTCGGAATCGGTTATGGAAATGGGAAACAATTGATTCACCGGTTAAACATGTTTCAAGTTGACCAAGCAACATTTGAACAAGCAATTAAGCAAATAAATCAGGAGGAAGATCATGAGTAATTCACCAGAAATTGGTAGTCGAACACGTACCCGCGCGATAATGGAAAAGTACGGGATCCGAACAAAAAAGAGTTTCGGCCAGAATTTCCTTACTGATTTGAACGTCTTAAAAAATATCGTTGAGGCGGCGGATATTACAGCTAATGACAATGTAATTGAAATTGGCCCTGGAATTGGCGCATTAACGGAGCAATTAGCACAAGCGGCAGGAGAAGTTTTAGCCTTAGAAATTGATCAAGATTTAATTCCGGTGTTAAAAGAAGTATTATCACCATATGATAATGTAAAAGTGATTAATCAAGATGTCCTTCAAGCTAATTTACCAGAATTAATCAAAAAGGAATTTAAGGATCCTAGTCGACCAATTAAGGTGGTTGCTAATCTCCCTTATTACATTACGAGTCCCATTCTAATGAATTTACTGGCTAGTCCTGTTGAGTGGGCGACGATTTGTGTAATGATGCAGAAGGAAGTTGCTCAACGACTCACGGCTAAACCAGGCACTAAACAATATGGTGCTTTGACATTAGCGATTGAATACCAAATGCAAGCTAAAATTGCTTTTGATGTTTCGCGGAAAGTGTTCGTGCCAGCACCTAATGTTGATTCAGCGATTGTGGTATTAACACCGCGGACAAATCCGCTTCCGGTTCAGCCTTTTGATAAGCAAAAATTATTTGGCTTTATCCGGGGATGCTTTGCTCATCGTCGCAAGAGTCTTTGGAATAACCTCCAAAGTGTAATTGGTAAAGATCCAGTGGTAAAAGAGAAAATGACGGCCGTTTTAACCCAGCTGGACATTTCGCCGCAAATCCGTCCTGAGAAACTAACCCTCGAACAATTTATTGAACTTGCGAATGCTCTTCACCAGCAAAATCTCTTATAAAAGATAGTTGACCGTTACAAAACATTATGGTACAATTTTGCCTTTTGTGGAAAAAAGAGTATGCTAGTCTACAGTGAGGTGAAGGAGTCGTGCCTAATAGCATTGTAGAAATTAAGAAGAAGCTAGATGAACGGATTGGCGAGCATGTTTTAGTAAAAGCACAAGCTGGACGTAAACGTATTACCACCCATCACGGTATTTTGAGTAAGACCTATCCTGCAGTATTTGTTATTCATTTGAATGATGAACAGGGGACATTGGATCGGGTTTCCTATAGTTATACTGATTTGTTAACACGAAATATTTCAATTGCCTTCGATGAAGCAGAATAAACTGATAATTTAAAATTCATATTTATAAAATAATAGGAGTGGGTAAAAATACCTTTCAACAGGAAGGCAGTTTTTATTCACTCCTTTTGCTTTAGAAATAGTTAGGAAACAGTAGTTGCAAGGATTATAGTTCCGTTAGTATAATTTAACTAACTAAATTATTATAAATTAAGGAGGGTTGCCGGATGATAGTTACAGAAAAAGCACCAGCAAAATTGAATTTGAGTTTAGATACGCCGATGCGATATTTTGATGGTTCTCCTCAATGGGATATGGTAATGGTTTCGGCAGACCTGGCTGATTATGTAACTGTTGAGACACACCGGCGCCCTGCAACGATTAAAGTTTATACAAATAGTGGCTTTTTACCCAATGACCAACGTAATTTAGCATACCAAGCAGCTCATATTTTACGTAGTCGTTTTCATTGTAAAGATGGCGTTACAATTCGGATTAAGAAGCAAATTCCAGTCGCGGCCGGATTGGGCGGTGGCTCTTCAGATGCAGCAGCAGTTTTACGCGCATTAAATAGTATTTGGCGGTTGGGCTTGAGTTTATCAGAACTAGCAAAGATTGCATTAACGATTGATTCTGATGTCCCGTATTGTATATATAACAAATTAGCCCACGTTACTGGCCATGGTGAAAAAATCGAATTGTTACCGCCGCAACCTCATTATTGGGCTGTGATTGCAAAACAGAAGATCAGTGTTTCTACGCCGCAAATCTTACGACAAATTAATTATGAGAAGCTTCAACATCTTAATAATGAAGCATTACTGACAAATTTAAAGAAAGAAGATTGGCAAGAAGCAACAAAATATATGGGAAATGTTTTAGAGCCCTTAACGATGAAATTTTATCCAGAGATTGGTCGTCTAAAGAATAAGATGAAAGAATTGGGGGCCGATGTTGCTCAGATGAGTGGGACGGGACCAACCGTCTTTGCAATCTGCCATACAGAATCGCGAGCAAAACGGATTCAAAATAGTATCCGAGGATTTTGTCGCGATGTTCATGTTGTAACTTTGCTTTGATCATATTTAAGGGCAAGAGATAGGAAGTGGGAAATAATCTCCTCGACAAGGCGGTGGGCTAAGCTAGAACGATGATTGGCACGGCACGGGCTGATTAGCGTTCGTACTTAGCCTCGAGCCTTGTGATTATTTTCCACGTTATCTTGCTATTGTTCGTGAAAACAGTTGAGGCTGAGAGAAAACAAAGTTTTCTCTCAGCCTCTTGTCCTTTTTTATAGTTGCAATCAGACATAAAGTTCGCTATTATATTCATTGTTCTAAATAGTAATGATTACGATTAAAGAGAGGGAAAGAATGAAAAAATATATTATCGGTATTAGTAGCATTATTGCTTTGTTGGTTATAATTCTTGGTTTATCCTTTGTTCCGTGGAAATCGATGGGGAAAAATCAAAAGCCAATTAGAGTGGTAACCGGATTGAATTTCTATGGTGAAGTAGCGCAGAAAGTAGCTGGCGATCATGGCCAAGTGATTTCGTTTATTGATAATGCTTCGGTTGATCCCCATGATTATCAACCCAATACTAAGCAAGCCCAGCAAGTTGCTAAAGCCAATGTAGTAATTGAAAATGGTCTTGGCTACGATAGCTGGGTAAACAAACTCGTTAAATCAAGCAGTAACCATAACAAGATTAAAGTAATTAATGTAGCATCTTTAACCGGCAAGAAAGCCGGTGACAATGAGCATATTTGGTATGCGCCTGAGACGGTCGAAAAGTTAGCAAATGACCTTGCAACTCAATATGGTAAAATTGATCCGCAACACGCTAAGGATTACCAAAAGAATGCGCGAAAATATTTAGCTTCTCTTCAACCACTTAATGAAGAAATTGCCAAAGTGAAGCGCCAGGTAAATCCTAACAATAATCGTGTTGCAGTTAGTGAACCAGTTTTTGATTATGCCTTAGAGAATGCTGGTTATCAAATTATGGACAAGCATTTTGAAAAAGCTGTTGAAGATGGGAACGATCCATCACCAAAAGATATTGAAGAAATTCAACAAGCAATCATTAATCACCAAATTGCCCTCTTTGTTGATAATTCGCAGACAAGTGATAAAGTTGTTGATAATTTAGTTAAACTTGCCCATGAACATAATGTTCCAGTATTAAAGGTAACGGAAACAAAGCCGAATGGGGATGACTATATGCAGTGGATGCTCAAGCAATACCAAGCATTATCTCGCATTCAGCAAAAGGAGAATTAAGAAGATAATGGCAGTTGTATCAGTTGATGATTTAACGATCGCTTATGGAAATCATACTGTAATCGATCATTTAAGCTTCTCCATTAATGAAGGGGATTTTCTCGTCGTGGTTGGTGAAAATGGGGTAGGAAAAACGACTCTTGTTCGCTCAATGCTTGGTTTTTTAAAACCGAAAAGCGGGACAATAACTATTCCGCAAAGTACACGACTTGGCTACGTTCCTCAGTTTCGTAATATTGACGAGGAATACCCGCTATCTATTCGCGATTTTGTTGCTTTAAATACTAAACCACGCCTTTTACCGTGGCTGACTAAAAGCGAGCGAAACCGTGTTGAACGGATGATTCGGGAAAATAACCTAACAAAGATTGCTGAGCGGCCCCTTGGTTTAGCATCAGGGGGTGAAAAGCAGCGAGCGTATCTTTCTCAAGCTTTATTACCCAATCCTAACCTCCTTATTCTGGATGAATCGACGGCAAGTCTGGACAATGAAATGAAGTATGAATTGCTAGACCTAGTAACCCGTTTTCAACAAAATGGTTTAAGTGTAATGTTTATTACTCATGATTGGGATCTAGCAGAACAATATGGGACCCGTTTCTTGTACCTTTCTCCTGGTTCTTATTCCACTGGGCCAATTAATGAGTTACCCAGTCCGGTAAAGGGGGATAAAAAGTAATGTTAACTTTAAGTTTTATGCGTCATGCATTCATCGCTAGTACATTTATTGCGATTATTTGTGGAATTATTGGAGTTTTTGTCGTTGCACGAAATTTGTCATTCTTAACGCATACCTTGTCTGAAATTGGGTTTGCCGGTGGTGCTTTTGCCGTTTTTGCTGGATGGCCAGCACTAAACGGGATGATTCTGTTTACAATGTTAAGCTCAGTTATTGTTGGACAAATGAGTATAAAAGAATCACGGCGAGAAGCGGTTATTAGTGCCGTTTCAGCGTTGTTCATTGGTTTAGGAATTCTTTTCTTATCTTTGAGCAGTCAGTCAGCTAGCTCCGCAACAAGTATTTTGTTTGGGAGCGTGGTTGGAATTAGTTTGAATGAGGTCTGGCAACTTGTCTACCTTTCCATTCTTGTTTTAATCATTTTGTTATTGATGTATCGTCGCCTTAAGTTTGACTCCTTTGATTCAATCGGGGCGCAGGTCAGTGGAATAAATCAAACAGTGATTTCTGTTGTTTTTCTTTTACTACTTGCTTTAAGCGTTAGTGTTGCTGCTCAAATTGTTGGTTCTTTGCTAATTTTTATCCTCTTAACGTTACCAGCTGCTAGTGCTAAATACTTTACACATGGTGTCGCACGGATGATTATTTTAGCGATTTTATTTTCACTGTTAGGAACATGGCTTGGTCTTTTTCTCGGTTATTTGACAGATTGGCCGGTTAGTTTCTTTATCGCAGTGATTGAAGTTATTATTTATGCTGTAGCTTTGATTTATAGTAAATTTATTGAATCAAATTGATTTTATTAAAGAGAGCTGTGGCATCTGGTAGGGTAAAACAGTATAGTAGAATAATGACCTTCATCGCCCGGTAAAGCCGAACGTTGGAGGTCTATTTTTGTTTGCGGGAGCTCTTAGAGGTTAGTTTTGCGTCGAAAAATGAAGATGCGAGAGATTTCTCCCGTGCGCCATTTTTTCTCAGTAAATGCTAAATTTTTGCCGAAAAGCCGAACATTTTATGTTAAAATCAATGTTAATTAATCCTTTTTGAAAGGCAGAGAAAGAACATGAAAATTAGACGGAGTAACCGATTGGTGGACATGACACGTTACTTGCTTGAACATCCGCGATCATTAGTATCGTTGAAGTTTTTCGGAGAACGTTATGACTCAGCTAAGTCATCAATCAGTGAAGATTTAGGGATTGTTAAACATACCTTCCAAACTTGGGGACAAGGACGATTAGAGACAATTCCTGGTGCAAGTGGTGGGGCAGTATTAACACCATTTTATTCTAAGGAAAATGCTCAGGCGGCCATTAATAACTTGGTTGACCGGGTTAATGATGATTCACGTTTGTTACCAGGTGGCTATGTTTACTTATCGGATTTAATCGGCCAACCGGAAATCTTACGGCAGATTGGTAAGTTAATCGCTACTCAATATGTTGATGCTGATGTTGATGTTATTATGACAGTTGAGACTAAAGGAATTCCGATTGCGCAAAGCGTTGCAATGTATATGAATAAACCATTTGTTATTGTTCGTAATAGTTCACACATTACTGAAGGACCTACTGTAAGTGTTAATTATGTTTCTGGATCCGTCCAACGGATAAAGAAGATGGAATTGTCCCGTCGTACATTATCAGCTGGGGCGAATGTCTTGGTTGTTGACGACTTTATGAAGGGCGGCGGCACGATTAACGGAATGAAATCTTTGATTAAAGAATTTGATGCTAACTTGGTTGGAATCACTGTCTTTGCAGAAGGGCGTCCAGTAAACGGGCAACGGTTAGTCGATAACTGTACTTCATTAATCAAAGTGGAAACTAAAGATGGCACGGAGAAGAAAATTGCAGCACAAGCAGGAAGCTTCATGGAAAACGTGTTTGATAAGAAAGTGGAGAATTAGGAAATGACAAAACGTAATGCAATTATTTTAGCTGCTGGTAAAGGTACACGGATGCGCTCAAAGCTATACAAGGTTTTACACCAAGTTTGTGGCAAGACAATGGTTGAGCATGTCTTAACCCAATTGGAAAAGGCTAAGATTGACAATATTATTACAATTGTTGGTTTTGGGGCGGAAACAGTTGAACAACAATTGGGACACCGCACTAAGTATGCTCTTCAGGAACAACAACTTGGAACTGGGCATGCCGTAATGCAAACGAAAGACCTTCTTGCAAATGAAGATGGTGAAACTATTATTGTTAGCGGTGATACTCCATTATTTACCGCTGAGACTTTTGAAAAGCTCTTCGAATATCACGAACAACGGCATGCGGCAGCCACCATTTTAACTTCTATCGCTCCTGACCCAACTGGTTATGGTCGGATAGTTCGAAATGATGTTGGAATCGTTGAACGCATCGTCGAACAAAAAGATGCCACTGTTCAAGAACAGGCAATTAAGGAAATTAATACTGGGGTTTATTGTTTTGATAACAAGAAACTATTTGCAGCCCTTAGCAAGATTACGAATGATAATGCGCAGGGTGAGTATTATTTAACTGATGTTATTGGCATCTTAAAACAAGAAAATGAGATTGTAACAGCCTACAAGATGGATAACTTTGATGAATCAATGGGGGTAAATGACCGAGTTGCTCTTGCACGCGCAAACAAGGTAATGCGTAACCGGATTAATACTCATTGGATGCATGAAGGGGTTTCAATGATTGATCCTGAAACAACTTATATTGATGCTGATGTCAAGATTGGTCGTGATACAGTTATTGAAGGTGGCGTTGTAATCAAAGGTCATACAGAAATTGGTAACGATTGTTATATCGGTGCTGGTTCACGGATCACTGATTCCAAGATTCACGATGGGGTTAAAATTATTTCGTCTACCCTCCAAGAAGCGGAAATGCACAATGGCAGTGATATTGGTCCTAATAGCCACCTGCGTCCAGAAGCCGAAATTGGCGAAAATGTTCACATTGGTAACTTCTGTGAGGTCAAGAAGGCTTACATTGGTGAAGGAACAAAGGTTGGGCACTTGACTTATATCGGTAACGCTACTTTAGGTAAGAATATTAATGTTGGCTGTGGTGTAGTCTTTGTTAACTACGATGGGACAAATAAGCACCATACCAATGTTGGTGACCATGCCTTTATCGGTAGTAACAGTAACTTAGTGGCTCCAGTTAATATTGCTAAAGATTCATTTGTTGCTGCTGGTTCGACCATCACAGATAGTACGGAACAATATGATATGGCAATTGCGCGGGCACGGCAGGTTAATAAAGAAAATTATGCTAAGAAGCTACCATGGTAACTTGCTTTTTGCCTCACTAATTTATATTATGTAAGTGGTAGTAGTATAACTTTTATTAATCAGCGGAGGACCTAATGACACAGCAATATTTTGATCAAAATTTAAAAATCTTTGCGTTAAATTCAAACCGTCCCTTAGCAGAAAAGATTGCTAAGCATGTCGGGGTTGATTTAGGAAAATTATCTGTTAATCGTTTTAGTGATGGTGAGATCCAAATTAATATTGAGGAAAGTGTGCGGGGAGACAATGTTTATGTCATCCAGTCGACTTCCGCCCCAGTTAATGACAACTTAATGGAGTTATTAATTATGGTGGATGCGCTTCGTCGTGCTAGTGCCAAGACGATTAACGTGGTGATGCCATACTATGGTTATGCCCGTCAAGACCGAAAAGCACGGAGCCGTGAACCAATCACTGCTAAGTTGGTTGCTAATATGTTGCAAAATTCCGGTGTTGATCGGATTATTGCACTTGATCTTCATGCCGCACAAATTCAAGGGTTCTTTGATATCCCTGTCGATCATTTGATGGGTGCTCCTCTTTTAGCAGAGTATTTTATCAACCAGGGTGTTGCTGAAAATGCAGTTGTTATTTCTCCTGATCATGGTGGAGTAACACGGGCACGAGCACTTGCCGAGTTTTTAAAATCTCCAATTGCGATTATTGACAAGCGACGTCCACGGGCGAACGTTGCTCAAATCATGAACATTATTGGGGACGTTAAGGGTAAGAAGTGTATTATGATTGATGACATGATTGATACTGCGGGAACTATTAGTTTAGGTTCGCAAGCATTAATAGATGCCGGCGCAGAAGAAGTCTACGCATCATGTACCCATGCGGTATTATCTGGCCCAGCAATTGAACGTTTACGTAATGCACCGCTTAAAGAAGTTGTTGTGACGGACTCGATTCAATTGCCAAAAGAAAAACAAATCGATAAAATCAAGCAGGTATCGGTTGCTCCACTAATTGGGGATGCAATCAAACGGATTAACGAAAATCGTCCTGTTAGTCCACTCTTTAAGCAAGTCTTCCAAAGTGCACAGTTGGAAAAGAAGTAAGGCTTAAGTAAAATTAATAAATAAAGTAGGTCGGAAGGAAAAATATTTTTAGTTTCTTTCGGCCTTTCTTATATTCCATTTCTGTTTTTAAAAGAAAATAAAGATTTGGGAAAGACAAACAGTCATTATCAATTCATGTTATAATACGATGTGAAATAAGGAGGAGAAAAATGACAACAATTAAGTTTTTCAAAAAAGCAATGGTTGGAACAGCTGCAGTCGCTACTATCTTTGCCCTCGCTGGTTGTGGTAAACAATCTGCGTCAAGTAGTGATACAAGTTCTTCCAGCACATCGTCTGTCCGTTCTTCCGAAAGTAAAGCTTCAAAGGCTTATCGTACAGCTAATAAGCTTATCCAAAATCATGACTATGAAGGAGCATATGAACAATTAAGCCAATTAAACGATCATAATGCTCAAACGGAAGCACTTGCTGATGATTTACAGAGCTACATGGATGCTCAAAAAGCATATGAAAATGGCGATTATGATAGTGCTAAGAACAATTTGAAATCACAAAAGTCGACTAGTACGGCAATGCGCAATGCATACGCTGACTTACAAAGCAAGGTAAGTTCTGCACAAGGTTCTACGAGTTCTCAAGCTCCATCATCTGCCAATAGCAAGCAAACAAATAAGCAATCCAGTTCTACAAGCTCAGCAACGCAACAATCATCCTCTGCTGCTAACCAAGCTGCATCTGATGCAACTAGCGATAATGTAGTACAACAATTTGCTAACAAGATGGGCTTTAGTGGCTCCCAAGGTTATCAAATTATGCCAACTGGTAAGACTGGTAATGTTTACAAGTTTGAAGTTCGGCAAAACAATAGTGATAACACTGTTGCTAACTTAATCGGTATTTACCAATACAATAGTCAAACTGGAGCGGTAACAAAGATCGCTTAATATATAAAAAATGACAAAAAATAAAAGCAAGAGGTGTAGAAAGTACGCTTCTTGCTTTTATTTCTGTCTTTACTTAAGAACATATTTTTCAATCGCTTTTCCAACACCATCATGATTATTATCAGCGGTTGTTACGTCAGCGATCTTTAAGGTGCCAGGAATTGAGTTTCCCATCGCTACCCCTAATCCAGCAAATTCGATCATTGAATCATCGTTTTGTGCGTTGCCAAGGGCCATGACTTCATCTTTTTTAATTCCGAGTTCTTCACTAAGTAATTGAAGAGCATTTCCTTTACTTGCTTGTTTATTCATGAATTCTAAATAAAAATCTTCACTGCGGACAATGGAAAAGCGGTCACGCATTTCTGCCGGAAGCTCTGCCCATACTTTGTCAATTTGTTCTTTAGTATCAACCATCATTGCCTTGGCGATTACGTATTGATCTTGCATTTTAGAAAGTTCTTCAAAGGTACGGTAACGAATTGGCATACTTACAAGGCCTGACTCGTAGACTGTATAGGGGCTCAAATCCCGGTTAATTGTGTAGATGTAATCTCGCGTTTCGATTTGGGACTTGACGCCTTCTTTAATACAATAAGTTTGCCAGTCTGCATAGTCATTGAAAGGCATCGTGTAATTTACCAGGACGTTCCCACTAGTTGATTGGGCGAGTGCACCGTTGAAGCTAATAACAAATTCGTTATCTGAATCATTTAAGCCCAATTGGTCAAGGTATGCTTTTACGCCTGTCATTGGACGTCCAGTGCATAAGACAATCTTTACTCCCTGCGCGCTGGCTTTTTTTATTGCGGCAACAGTTTGTGGTGTGATTTCACGTTGGTCATTGATTAATGTTCCATCGATATCGATTGCGACTAATTTAATTGCCATTATTTTTGCTCCTTTGGGTTGATAATATGATTGTTTTTGATATAGCTTTGAAATTCTTCATAGATTGGTTCAAAAATTTCAATATTGTTTCGCGTTTCAAGCATCTCTTTTGGGAAAAAGAACCGTTGATCTCCGGCTTCTCGTCCCGACACGCTGGCGACTAAGGTACTAACTTGGGATAACTCAATAAAATCGCCATTAGGTTGGAGAAGCTCGATCTGCGTTTGGGTATTAGAATCTTGTGGATGATAAGTATCATATGGGAGTTTAAAGCTATCGTTAACTGCGGTGTAGTACTGGCTATTAAATCCAGCAGTCTGAATTAGCTTTCGTAAAGTTGGCAAAAGCTTTTGTGTATTTTGATCATAAATGACTGATTTAAATGGTCGGCGGTTAAGAAAACGACTAGCAAGATCGCTTAAAATATCATCACGAGAATGAGCCCAATGAATAAAATAAGTGGTTAAGACACCATCGTCAAGCGCCAAATAGTCATCCAGGGTGAACTTACCATTAAAAAATGGCATCAGCATATGAGGGGTGAAGTCAGGTTCAAAGTCATTTGGGTGCTGGTAAATATATTTTGCCCGCATTAAGAGGTGGTCCAAGATAACTTCCATTGAACGGGAAACAGGATGAAAGTAGACTTGCAGGTACATCTGGAGCCGGCTGATAATGTAATCTTCTACCGCATGCATCCCCGAAATTTCAAAGGCAATCCCCCTCTTAACCGGCCGCATAACATGAAGAACACGATCAAGATCAAACTTTCCGTAGTTTGTTCCTGTGTAATACGCGTCTCGTTGCAAGTAGTCCATCCGGTCCGCATCAACTTGGCTTGAGATCATTTGCACCACTTGTGGATTCTCATAAGTATGGTCGATCACACTAGCAACTTGATGAGGGAAGTCAGGTGCAACCCGTTGTAATATCTTATTAATGTTAGTGCTGCTATCGGTGATCAACTGGCGGGTAATTTGCTCATGGTTTGTATGGAAAATATGCTCAAATGTATGGGAATAAGGCCCATGCCCTAAATCATGGAGGAGGGCTGCACATAAGGCAACTGGTCGTTCGTGATCATCCCATAGGCCGTCGCCAGGATGCTGACTAGGATAGTTTCGTTGGAAATAGTTGCACATTTGGCGGGTGATTTCATAGACGCCTAAGCAGTGGCCAAAGCGGGAATGTTCGGCTCCATGAAAGGTAAATGATGAAGTTCCTAGTTGCTTGATTCGTCGTAATCGTTGAAACTCAGGGGTATTAATAAGGTCCATAATAATTTGATTATCGACAATAATTTGTCCATGAATTGGATCGCGAAAAACCTTTTCACGGCGAAGTTTTTCGTCATAAAAGTGATTCATATTAATCTTCTTTCTCTAAACGTTCTTGTAAACGTTCCATGCTGATTAGTTCTTTACTGAGAGTTGATATAAAATTAGGCGACCACATTAAGTTATTAAGGCTGTCAGGAGCAGTAATTTGAACGACTGATTGGATTCGCTGGATCGCATCCTGAACACTTAATTGTGAGTTGAGCACTTTAGAAACAGTTGTCATTGCTCCCGGCCAAACATCTGGAAAATGCCACTTGTTTTGATCTTGTTGCAGACCTGTATCATAGAAGTCACGAATTAGCTTACCCCGATCCTGCTGATTACCACAGACGCTTAAGTAAAGCATTACTGTAACTCCCACTTTGTTCCGTCGTTGAGAAATTCCACCAATCTTTTGGCCGTTAACGCTAATATCGAAGCTTCCTGGACAGTACGAATGCGTGATTTCACCAGTGGCAATTTTTAGGCTAGGAAAAGCAGCCTGAATTAGGTCGACCATTCGTTGATATGCTTCATCAATAGTTAATTCATGGCCTTCGAGGTGCCATGGATAGAAAATTGACAGGTTTAAAATACCGTTGTCACTTACAACTGCTAATCCCCCTGAATTACGCATGAAATAATGAAAACCACGGTGCGTAAGCGAAGCAAGGGCAGTTGATAAATGCGGTAATCGTTGATCTTTTAACCCTAAAATAACCGTATCTTCTAAGGTCCAAAAATGAAGAAGGGGATATTTGAGTTCGTTAGCTGAGCGTAACAAAGCGTTGGTATAGATGAAAGACGAAAGATTATCCGCTGGAGTTAAAGGTTGAATAAACTGTTGAAAACACTGATTCTTAAAATTAGGCATCGTACTTCTTCTTTTCTATGAAATAATATATCTATATTATACAAGAACTCACGAGAACATGGATGTTTCACGGGGTATTTATCCATAAATTTGCGAGAATACCCCCACTTCTATAAGTAGGGGATGAATCGC
>OFFQ01000119.1_pt1 | contig 72304 bp, 64 predicted proteins | sample 1521411 | NCBI WGS metagenome assembly OFFQ01 (sample SAMEA3504110, study PRJEB24116) | mouse gut metagenome | biome: mouse gut; feature: mouse-associated habitat; material: faeces | place: Denmark | collected 2011 | reverse complement strand
CCCCACTGCTGCCTCCCGTAGGAGTCTGGGCCGTGTCTCAGTCCCAATGTGGCCGTTCAACCTCTCAGTCCGGCTACCGATCGTCGGCTTGGTGAGCCGTTACCTCACCAACTACCTAATCGGACGCGAGCCCATCTTCGAGCGATAAATCTTTGATACCAGCAGGATGTCCTCCCAGTATGTTATGCGGTATTAGCGACCGTTTCCAGCCGTTATTCCCCTCTCGAAGGCAGGTTGCTCACGTGTTACTCACCCGTCCGCCACTAAACTATACCGAAATCCATCCGAAAACTTCTTCCAGTATAGTCCCGTTCGACTTGCATGTGTTAGGCGCGCCGCCAGCGTTCGTCCTGAGCCAGGATCAAACTCTTAATCAAATGGTATCTTAAACCAGTCTAAAGGCTGGCCTAAAATCACTTGAGTAAGGCTTCTTTGGCTCTTACTTATTTCTGGCGTGTTCTGTCCGCTAAAACAGAACCGCAAAAGTTTTTTTACGAAAACTTCAAAAAAACGAAAAGGGCTTGGTTTCTTCAAGCTAAATGTTGTTCAATTTTCAAGGTGCCACGCCTCCCCGCCGCTCTCGCCGCGGGACAGCTTAGTTATAATACCACATCCCCTTTCCCTTGTCAACACCTTTTTTCAAAAAACAGCAAGAAATTTTTGGAAGGGATTGGATCTTGTCAAAATATGTATAATAAGATTCGTAATATACACTAAGGAATCACCTGTAGTCCCCAAGGAAGGCTGTGATTTTGCTGGCTACACCATCATCCAGGCTGTAGCTGACGGTCCTGTCCAGGTCGCTGGCGTAAATACTGAAACTACCGGTTCCGTCAAATTCGTCATAACCGATAACATCATACCGCACTCCACTGTCAAAAGTGATCGTAAAAGCAAACACTCCCGCGGGCATATCCGGATTGACCGGGCCGGAGGTAATTTTGGTCTGTGGCCCTACCGTCACCTCTTCCTTGAGAAATTCGGCTAGGGTCAGCAGCTTGTCCCGGTTGGTGATGGTGCCGGTTCCCATAATATCAGCGCTCACCATCCGCTCCGGCGTCATGTGGATGAGCCAGCCAGGATGGAGGGGGCTGTTTATCAGCGCCGCCTGGCAGGCCTTGTTGAGAGCCACCTCCTCGTTGGTGTTCTCCAGATAGACATACTCCTTGCCCTCATTGGTGAAAAGGAGATAGCCGTAGCCGCTGGGCCCTGTGCCCGAAGGAGTGCGGTTCTCCAGCCCTTCCCAGATGGTCTTGCTGTCGGCGTAGCCGTCCTTCACCTCCGCCATGATGTAAGCGTCCCTGTCCAGGGCGTAGATAGCCTGGACCTCGGCGGGAAAATAACATTCGGTCACCGGGGAATCGGAATTGGCGTATTTATACAAAAGTCCTTCGATGCGGCCGCAGGTCTCTGCCACCGGCGCAGCAGTTCCGTCAAAGATATACCCCTTCCCCTGATAGCAGAAGGTGACCCACTCGCCGTTGAAGCCCAGGGCCGCCGCCTCGTCCTTGGTGTGGATGGCCACATCCCAGCCGCCGCCGGTGGGGGGATTTCCTCCCGCCAGGGGGGTCAGGTCCGGGGCGATGGAACGCAGCAGGTCCACCACTTTCCGGCTGTCCTCCAAGCTCATCTCCCCGGTCCAGTAGTGGCCCAGGGGTATCGTAACTCCATACAAAGCGGTGATGTCCTCCGCCTTCAGATCACACAGCCACCGGCGGCAGAGGTCCACCTCCGCCTGGGTGGTATATTCCAGGTCGGCGAAGGGATAGACATCCCCCCACGGCTCGGTCATCTGGAGGGGCACTTTTAGGTCGGTGGGGTCGTAGGGGACAAAATCCGCCATGGTTTCCCCCTGCCCGGCGGAGGAGGCCAGCTCCGGGGACGGGGCTGGCTCCACCCCGAAGCGTTCCTGGGAGGGCGGCTCCGGGGTCGGGGAAGGAGCCGGAGCCGCCTGGCAGGCGGCGAGAAGGACGAGGGCTGTGCAGAGGAAGAGGGACAGCAGTCTCTGTTTTTTCTTCATTGGGTATACCACCTGTTTATATAAGATTTTTTTGTTCCAACAAGGTACTATTAAAGGCATATTCATGATAGCACAAATCGCTGCTCCAGGCAAGCGGGGGAGTCGCCTCGGCTTGCTTTTGCCGCCGCTTTCCTTTATACTGGTACTATAAACCAGAACACAGGGAGGCATCCTTATGCCCATCCGTATCCCCAACGATCTCCCCGCCGCCTCGGTGCTGGAGCGGGAGAACATCTTTATTATGAAGGAGGGGCGGGCTGCCCATCAGGACATCCGGCCCCTGCGCATTGCCATCCTAAACCTGATGCCCAAAAAGATTGAAACCGAAACCCAGCTGCTTCGCCTTCTGGGAAATTCCCCCCTTCAGGTGGACATCGACCTGATGCAGGTATCTGGGCACCAGTCCCGAAATACCGCCCCAGAGCATCTTTTGCACTTTTACCACACCTTCCCACAGTTGGAGGGAGATCGGTTTGATGGGCTAATTGTCACAGGGGCTCCGGTGGAGCAGCTGCCCTTCCAGGAGGTGGACTACTGGGAGGAGCTGGCCCACATCCTGGACTGGAGCAAAACCCATGTCTACTGCACTTTGCACATCTGCTGGGGCGCCCAGGCGGGGCTTTGGCGGCACTACGGCATCCAAAAGCAGCCCCTGGGGGAAAAACTCTTTGGCGTTTTCCGCCACCGCACTCTCCAGCCCAACCACCCTCTCACCCGCGGCTTTGACGAGGTTTTTCTGGCCCCCCATTCCCGGCACACCACAGTGGAACTGGCGGAGGTCGCCCGCTGTCCGTGTCTGGAGATTCTGGCGGATTCCCCCCAGGCAGGTCTGTATATTGCGGCCCGGCGGGATGGGCGGCAGGTCTTTGTCACCGGTCATTCGGAGTACGACCGGGACACCCTCCACCAGGAGTACCGCCGGGATGTGGAGAAAGGACTGGCTATCTCTCTGCCGGAAGGTTATTATCCTGGGGATGACCCTGCCCAAACGCCCTCCTTTCTCTGGCGGGGACATGCCAATCTTTTCTATGTAAACTGGCTTAATCACGTTTATCAAAACACCCCCTATGATTTGGCTCTGCTCCAGGGTTTCTGACTGGCGAAAGGCCCTCCCTCTTCCAAAACAGAAGAGGGAGGGCCTTTTTCTGGTTCTTTATTTTGTAGGATTATCAATCGTCATCATCATCGTCGTCATCATCATCCTCCTTATCTTCATCCTCCACTTCGGTTCCGGGAGGCGGGGTCTTCTGACCTACAATGGGGACGTCGGGATTGACGCCGGTGCAATAAGGACAGGCACTGGGGATGTTCTCGTTTTTGTACCATCCCATAATGCTATTGGGACACTCCGGGGTGGCGGCATAGCCGGTAAGGGTGCAGTACCGCAGGGCAATAACGCTGGAAGAGCCTTCAAAGGCTTTCGGCTCCAGTCCCTCATGGACCTGGTGCATGACCTCCTTCCAAAGGAGGGGCGGGGGATACTGGGTGTAGTAGACGGTATTGGGTATCTTCTTGCCGTAAGCGTCATAAAGGAGATTCCCCTCCTCGTCCCGCTGGAACTGGTCATCGTAACCCACCCAGCAGACCCCCACATAATATGGAGTGACCCCTACAAACCATTCGTCCACACCGTCGTCCGTGGTGCCGGTCTTGCCAGCAACCTCAATCCCCAGGTCCGCCAGGTTGGCGTTCAGTCCAGTGCCGGGGGCGGCATTTACAATCCGCTGGAGGAGATGATTCATCACAGTAACGGTGTCATAGTCCAGCACCCGCTGGGGAGCAGGGCGGTTCTCCAGCACCACATTGCCCCGGCTGTCCAGCACACGGGTGTAGCAATAGGGCTGGGTGCGCATCCCGCCGTTGGCGTACATCTGGTAGGCTGCCGCCATGTCCAGCGGTGTAACACCGTTGGTGAGGGCCCCCAGGGTCATGGGGCTGTAGGCAATATCCGATTCGCTGAGGCTCTGGATATTGAGGGTATCGTGGAGGAAGTTCCAGCAGGCGCGGGGGGTGAGCATCTGAATCAGCTGCACCGGAATCATGTTGGTGGAGCGCTGGAGGGCCTCGGATACCGTCATGTATCCCTTGAAGTGCTTGTACTCGTTGGAGGGGCTCCAATCTGGCTGGCCTTCTCCAATCTTGATGGTCACCGCCTTGTCCTCAATGAGGGTGGAGAAATTGATAAGATTCTGCTGGATAGCCAGAGGATAGGTGCTGATTGGCTTGATGGTGGAGCCGCACTGGCGGGTGGTATCGGTGGCGCGGTTCCAGATGCGGGCCCCTTCCTTCACCCCGGTGCCGCCCCGCAGGGCAATGATTTTTCCATTGGGGTCGGTGATAACAAAGGCAGACTGGGGATTTTCCTCATTCTTTACAGTGGGGAAATCGTAGGTCTCATAGACGTTGTCCAGTATCTCCTGGATACGGGTATCCACGGTGGTGTAGATTCGGTAGCCGCCGGAGAGGAGCATATTTTCCGCTTCCCGGTAGGTGCAGCCTTCCTTGGCCGCCAGGTCGTTGATGACACACTCGATGGCGTAATCCACAAAGTAGCTTTGGTCATAGCTTATCAGCTTCTCTTTGTTGGCGTCGGCAAAGACCAGCTCCCGGTCCAATTCGGTCTGGTACTCCGCATCGCTGAGCATCCCCTGCTCGTGCATCAAAAAGAGAATATCGTCCTTGCGCTTCAGGTTATTTTCCAGGCCGGAGTTCTTTTCGGTGTTATAGAAGGGATTGTAATAGGTGGGGTCCTTGGTGATACCCACGATGGAGGCACATTCCGCAATGCTCAGCTCACTGACATCCTTGTCAAAATACAGGTTGGCCGCCGCCTGGATGCCGTAGACGTTGTTGCCGAAGGAAACCAGGTTCAGATAGGTCTCAATAATCTGGTCCTTGGAGTAGCGGCGCTCCAGCTTCAGGGCCCGGACAATCTCACGGGCCTTTCGCATCACGTCCACCTCTTTGTCCTCGGTGATGTTCCGGGTCACCTGCTGGGTGATGGTGGAGGCGCCAGGGGTGCCCTCATAGAAGGTGAGGAAAGGAACATGGAGCTTATGACCAATGAGATTGATGGTGGCTTTGATGGTTGTGACCCAGTCCACCCCGTTGTGCTCCCAGTAGCGCTTATCCTCCACCGCCACGATGGTCTCCAGGAGATTTTCCGGCAGCTGCTCAAAATCCACCCAGATGCGGTTGCCGTTTTCGGAGGAAAGCCGCTGGAGCTCGATCCACTCCTGGCTCTCCGAATCCTGGGCATACATAAAGGTGGTGTACTCCAGCCTCTTGGCGTCCAGGTCCAGGATATACTGGTCGTCCTCCAGCATATCAAAGGCATAAACGGTAAGGTAGCAGGCCAAGATGCACCCAGCAATTATCCCCAAACAAATCAGCGCCCCTATAAACCGGAACACATGACCTATCCAAGGATTCTTCTTCTTTTTTTTCTTCTTGGGACGGCGGCCGTCGGACTCCCTGGAGGAAGACCGGCTCTCCTCTTCCCTGCTGGACCGCTCCCGGTCCCTGTCGTATTCTCTCATGGACGGCTGAACCTCCGTTTCTTCCTGTTGATAACGAAACGATCCAAAATGCCCTTGAACGTCAAAATCTGGATACAAAATCGGTACCCAATAAAAGACCTCACAGCTATTTATGGCTATTATAACACATTTCTGCGGGGAAGTGTTACCTTTTTTTGAATGTTTCCCCGCCCAGCTGTCAATACTACGGCAAGTAGGAGGTGCCTTTTTATGGTAAAACGCTTTCTTGTTACTGGTGGAGCGGTGCTGGCTGCCATCGTCCTTGGGGCCGCCCTGGCTGTTGTTCCCCGGATTGACTCCCTTGCCGCCCCGCCCCAGTATCAAATAGAAAAGGAGATGCCCCCTGCCCCGGAAGACCTCTCCTCTTCCCCGGATGCCTCCTCCCCTTCCGGCGGCTATCTCCTGGGGGCCTACAATGGCCGCGTCTCGGTCCTCTCTCCGGAGACAGGGGAACCGGAGATGATTTTTGACATTTTCCTGCGCACCCTTCCAGAGATGGACCAGCAGCTCCTCCAGGAGGGAATCCAGGTGGAGACCTACGAGGAGTTGACCCGCCTCATTGAAGACTACATCAGTTAAGCCTGCATCGGCCGGGGAAATCTTCCTCCTGTGGAAAACTATCCCTCCTCTGAATACAGATTGTAACCAGAGGCCCTCCCAGAAGTAACCTGTTTGTCACGAAGCCTTAACCAAAAAAGGATGAATTGCCGGCCACCCCTGGGGTATAATAAAGACACACCAAAGGGAAGTACAAAAGAAATCCTCCCTCCCCACTCTCCAGGGGAGCATCAATAATCTTCGTAAAATTTTAATCTTCTGAAAAGGCCCGGATCATTTTGATTCGGGCCTTTTCGGGCCTTTGCTTACCGGAACCCATCCCAATATGCTTTTCCCACAAGAAGGAAGTCCCCCCTGGCCAATACCAGGGGGAACCTTTACAGAAACCGGTAGATTGCAATTACCGCAAACAGCAGCACTGTACATAGGGTATGTACCGACAAGGTTGTGGAGATATACTTCCCCTCATCCCCCACATTTGCAAACAGCGGAATGATAAAGGGCGCCGGCAACACGTACAGCACCATCAAGGCAATCTGCATCATTGGGTCATAGGGAATCAGGGAGAAAATCGTAAAGCTGACAAGGGCCAGCAGCCCGCCCATAAGGAGAAGCCTGCTTAGGACGGTAACCGCCACCGGCCGCAGCAGGGCGGGGTCGAACTCCAGCTCGTAGCCCACAATAATCAGCACCAGCGCGCTGGTGGGGGCCGTAATGGCAGAGATTGCCCCGTTCACGATTCCGCCAACAGGGCTGGAAAGCACCAGCCCGCCTACCCCGGCAGCGCCTAAAACGATTCCCAGGGCCATACCAATACAGCACTTATTCGTGATGATTGTATGCACCAGCTTTTGGGCCGTGAACTTCCGGCCATCCACCAAAGTCAGTGTCCCCAGAAAAATCGTGTAGGCGAACACCGTTTGCCCCAAATCCACCACGGCAAAGCCGGATTGTTCCCCGGTCAGCACACCGTAAAGGGCGTAGCCCAGCATCCCCCCTTCAGCGCTGGAAAGCAGAAAGGGGAAGAACCTTTCGTGGGGAGCGGCAATACGCCGCAGGGCAAAGCCTGCCAGCAGCGCGGCGCCAAAGCCCAAATAGACCGCGGCAAATGTAAGGAGCATAGCGGACGAATAGCGGGCGGTGAAAAAGGCGTTAAACAAAACCACCGGCAAGCAGATATTGCCAACAATGGAACGGATGCCTGCAAGACCGTCCGGCGTAAGAATGGCCTTTTTGCGGCAGAAGACCCCTACTGCCAAAAGAAGCATGATGGGGAGAACCATCTCTGCAACTGAAAGTACCATTTTTTAACCCTGATGGATGGCGTCTTTGAAGAATTCCAGGGCCTCCTTGTCGGTGAAGCCCTCGTGGACAATCTTGCCCACCGCCATCGCCATTTCAATCGGATGCTGGCTTTGGAAGATATTGCGGCCCATATCCACTCCATGGGCTCCCTTCTGCATTACGCCATAGGCCATCTTCAAGGCCTCATCCTCCGGCAGCTTTTTACCGCCGGCTACTACAATCGGAACGGGGCAGGCGGCCACCACTTCCTCAAAGTTTTCGCAGTCATAGGTTTTGACCACCTGGACCCCCATCTCGGCGATGATTCGGGTCGCCAGCTTAAAGAAGCGGTCGGTCCGGGCCATATCCTTGCCCACTGCACACACGCCCATGGTGGGGATGCTGTAGCGCATACCCGCGTTAATGACCTGGTTCAGGTTTTCCAGGCTGCTCAGCTGACCGTCCGCGCCAATAAAGGTCTGCACGGCCATGCAGTCTGCATTCATGCGGATGGCGTCCTCAATATTGACCGCCACCACCTCGTGGCTCAGGTCCTCCTGAAGCATGGAGGAGCCGGACGTTACCCGCAGGGCAACACTTTTGGTAACCTCCGGGGGAACACAGGTGCGGATAGCGCCGCGGGTTCCCATAAAGCAGTCCACATAGGGAGCCAGCTTCGGCAGCAGCAGATCCAGCCGCTCCAAACCAGCGGTGGAGCCCATAAAATAACCGTGGTCGAAGGCAAACATCACGGTATTGCCGCTTTTGGGATTAAAAATGTTGGACATGTGCTTCTTCATGCCCCAGTCCAGGCTGTTGCAGCCCCTAAGGAAAAAGCCGTTTTGGTTGGAGAAGGGGACCTCTGTATGGTAATCCTTGGAAACCTTCTGACCGTCTAAATCTGCCATGTTGCATTCCTCCTATAAATGATAAAACAACCTAGAGGGCCTTAAAAACCGCTCTATATTCAGGAATCCAGAGTGGAGCACGGCGGATGGTCATGCTCCACTCTGGAAACCCCTTTAGTAACTTTTTAAGCTAGGTTTTGGGAACAGAGACAACATCCAAAAATTAGAAGTCGTAGTTGTTCATGTTCTCCGCGGTGAAGACCGCACGCTCAGGGAGCAGCACCACACCGTTGTTGCTGTCAGCGGTGGCGTCATCGGGATTCAGGCAGTTGTTCGCCATCACTTCGCAGGCGCCGATGCCGGGGATATCAATGGTATCGCCAACCTTTACGGTGTTGCCGGCAGCCAGGTAAGCAGCCACATAGCAGCCCATCGCGCCCTGGATCTTGCAGTCCCACAGGCCCCAGTTGTACAGGGTGCCGTTGGTGCAGTAAGCCTTGATGGCGTTGGGGGTGGCAAAACCGGTGATGGTCACCTTGGACTTATCCAGGCCCTTGTTCTCGGCAGCCTGAAGCTGGCCGGGCAGAGCGGTGGAGTCGTTGCAGATGATGAGGTCGATATCGGGGTTGGCGTCCAGAACAGCCTCGCCCACGGTGATGGACTTTTCAGCATCCTGCTCGGAATAGTAGTTATCGGGCTGCACATTGGTCCAGTTGGGATACTTGCTCTTGATGATCTTCTCACCCTCGACCTGCCAGGAGTTCTGGTCGGTCACAGTGGCCTGGGAGTAGTGCCAAGCGTACTTAACCGCGTCCTTCTCCGGGTCAACGCCGCGGTCCTTCAGGCCGGCCACAGCCAGGTCCACCAGCATCTGGCCCAGCACTTCGGGAGTGCCCTGGGAAACCATCAGCGCACGGTCGGTCACTGCAGCGTCAGAGTCCCAGGTGCAGACCACGATGCCCGCATCCTGAGCAGCCTTCAGGGCATCCGCCACACCGGCGGCGTCCACGGTGGAGATGCAGATGGCGTCCACGCCCTTAGCAACGGCGTCGTTGATAACCGATACCTGGTCCGCGGCGGTGGCGTTGGGGGAACCGATGTAGTCAACGGTGATGCCCCAATCCTTGGCATACTCCTGGGCGCCGGTGTTCGCTACTTCAAAGAAGGCGTTACCGGTCAGCTTGGGGATGAAGGCAACGGTCTTGCCCGCAACATCCGAGGTGCTGGGAGTGGAAGTATCGGGAGCGCTGGGCTCCGGAGAGGTGCTGTTGGGGGTGCTGGAGCTGGGAGATGCAGGCGGATTGCTGGTGCCGTTGCAGGCACTCAGCGCCACGACCATCGAAAGCGCCAGAAGAGTTGCAAGAAGTTTCTTCATGTTTCATACCTCCAAATTGCTAATTTTAATTATATTCAGGGGAGATAGTCCCCACGAATATCCGCTTATCCCGCCGCCTTTTTAGCAGCAGGGAACCGCTTTGCCACCTTGGCAACAACCATAGGATTGCTTGCAATCGCCCGGCCCACCACAACAACGACCAGGAGCATACCAATCGGTATATCCAAATACTGCTTATTCACATTGAAGCACAGGGGCATCCCAAAGCGCAGCAGGGTAATGGAAACCGCTGCAAGGGCGGTTCCGATGGCGCTGCCCTTGCCGCCGGTGGAAAGGGTCCCCCCCAGCACACAGGCGGTAATAATTGTCATGGTAAAGTTTCCCCCCAGGTCCGCCTTTGCGGTTCCCAGCTGGGATGTCATCACAACGCCTGTGATGCTGGCAGCCAGAGCGCTGAGGATATAGGTAGACATAACCACGCGGCGGCTGTTCACGCCGGAATATTCAGCGGCGGATGGATTCACCCCCACCAGGAAGACCTTCCGCCCATACTTGGTGCGGTGCAGCAGAAGGTAGGCAATTCCAAGCATGACGAGAAAAATCAGTATCTGGAGGGGAACCACCCCAAACAGCTTGATTTTGGTGAGGGCCTTGAAGCTGTCCGGAAAACCGCTGATGCCCTTGTACGCCTCTGTGCTGGACAGGGTGGATACCAATAGCCCCAGGCCAGAATAGAGAAAGCTTCCGCCCAAGGTAACCACCATGGCCTGTACGCCGCAGTAGGCTACAAAGAAGCCGCTAAGAGCTCCGCAGGCGGCGGCAACCAGAATCGCCAGCAGCGCCGCAATCCAGATGTTCAGCCCAAAATCCTGCCAGGCTACCCCTATGATAATAGAGGTTAGGCCCACAATAGCACAGGACTGGATGTCGATGCCTCCGGTAATCATAACAAAGGTGACAAAGATGGAGATATACCAGATAGGCAGATCGCTGTTTGCAGAGGTAAAAATACGGGTTAGGGAGAGAAATTTCGGGTTGGCTATACCAAAAACGATGCATTCGGCAGCCAGCAGGGCGACTAAAAACAGATTCCAGCGAAAATTCGGGCCCTTTGTCCACCGGCGCAAGGAAACCTCATTTTTCGGCTTGGCTGGGTTCTGGCTCATTGTTCACCCTCCTTTTCCGAAACAGCCGCTAAGGTACGGGCAGCCAGACGCGCATGACGGTTGCGTACCGCAGCCCGGCGCTGCATCAGCGCATCCACAACCACAATGGTGATGAGGATAACACCTGTAATCGCGTTATCATAGTTGGAAGAGAACCCCATAAACACCAGCAGATAGCTGATAGAGGCCATGATGACCGCGCCAATGCCTGCGCCAATCACTGAGCCCACGCCGCCGGACAGGCTGATACCCCCCAGCACGCAGGCAGCCACCGCCTTCATCTCATAGCCGTTGCCGCTTAAGGAGGTGACAATGCCGATACGGCTGCAGAAAATAATGCCGGCCACAGCGCTAAGCACGCCGCAAATCACATAGGCAAGCACCTTGGTCCGGGTGGCGGGAATACCCACCAGCTCCGCGCCGCCCACATTATCCCCCACGGCGATAAAATAGCGTCCCCTTCTGGTATTGGTGAGGAGATAGTGGATAATAATGGTCAGAACCACCGCGCAGCAGTAGTAAATTGTAAAGCTGCCAATCAGCGTCATGGAGGCAATGTCCTTAAAGGCTTTGGGGAGCTGATTAACCTGCTCCACCCCCACCTGAAGGTACATCAGTCCCCGCAGGATGCCGTTGGTGCCCAGCGTAAAGATAAGGGAGGGCACCTTCATTACAGCCACGCCCCAACCATTCACCAGGCCAACGATTACACCAATCAGGATACCCACCAGAAAGGCCACCAGCCAGTTGGAGCCGTTTTGAATCATGGTGCCCACCACCGCGGCCACCAGTCCCATATTGGAACCTACAGATACATCAATCTCCCCTACAAAAATGGCAAATGCCATTCCTACGGCGATAAGCGTATAAACCACCGAGGTGTTGAAGCAGGCGCTTATATTGGAAGGTGTCAGGAAGGAGGGGTTGATGATGCCCACAATGAGAAACAGCGCCACCAGAAACAGAAAGCTGGTGGTTTCCCGCGCCTTCAGGATTTTTTTCTCCACACTCATGCTCCCACGCCCTCCTTCTCCAAGATTCCAAAGGCAGCCGCCGTCAGGTTATCCTGGTTAATGCTGTCCTGGCGGAACTCCGCGTTGAGCCTGCCTTGATACATAACAACCACTCGGTCGGCCAGCTCCACCATCTCCTCCATGTCGCTGGAAATCAGGAGGACCGAAACCCCCTGCTCCCGCAGCTGGTGGATAATGTGGTAAACATCGCCTCTGGCCGCCGCATCAATGCCGCGGGTGGGCTCATCCAAAATAACGATTCCCGGAGAAGTGGATAGACTCCTGCCAATCACGATCTTCTGCTGGTTTCCGCCGGAGAGGCTTCCCGCCAGCTGGTCCTGTCCGGTGACCTTGGTGCGGAATTTTTCAATGTACCCTTGGGTGACCTTCCACTCATAACGGTGATCCAGGAGGAACCGGCCCATGTGGGCGCTGAAGAGATTGGCGCTGGTGGTGTTGGCGGCCACATCGCAAATTTTAAACAAGCCGTTGAGATGGCGGTCCTCCGGCACATAGTTGAGCCCCGCCTGAATCACCTGCCGGGTCTTTTTGCCGGTGATATCCTGCCCATTTAAAAGCACCTGGCCGCCCAACACCTTGTCCATGCCAAAAATTGTGGTGGCCATTTCGGTCCGGCCTGCCCCTACCACCCCGGCTACACCCAAAATCTCGCCGGGATATACCTTCATATTGATGCCGGAAAAACCATAGCCGCTGAAATCCTTCAGCTCCAGCACCGGGGCCGCTGTATAGTCCACCGGCCGCACCTCCGTGCTCCGCTCCTTTTGGGCGGCCTCCGTGTCCGAATCCGGAGGGAGCAGGCCCTTTACCAAATCCTCACGGACGAAGCCGGAGATGGGGCCTTGAATGGTAATGACGCCATCCCGCATAATGGCTACATGGGTGGCTATCTCGAACACCTCAGCCAGACGGTGTGTAATATAGATGATACCAATTCCCTTGGAGCGCAAATCGGATACGCACCGGAAAAGGCTTTTCACCTCGTCAAAGGTCAGGGCGGAGGTGGGCTCATCCAAAATCAGGAGCTGGGCGTGGCGCAATAGGCCCCGGAGAATCTCCACCAGCTGCTGCTCGGCGATTGACAGGCTGCTGGCCTTCCGGCTCAGGTCCAAATCCCAGCCCGCCTCCTTCATTGTGGCAAGCAGCTCCCTGTGCAGCTCTGCCTTGCTTTGGCGAAAGCCGATGAGGATGTTCTCTTCCACCGTCATGTTGGGGAAAAGCAGAGGTTCCTGAGGGACCATGTAGATGCCCCGCTCCAAGGCATCGGAGGTGCGGTTCAGAACCACCGGTTCGCCCTGGATGGACAACTCGCCCCCGTCGTATGTATAAAGCCCCATGATGATTTTCATCAAGGTGGATTTACCAGCTCCATTGCCGCCAATCAGGGCCAAAACCTCTCCAGGCATCACGTCCAGGCTGATGCCTTTGAGGACAGCGTTCAGTCCAAAAGACTTATAAATGTCTTTCACCGACAGCAGGGGCGTTGGGTTCTGGGAAACCTCGTTCCGTTCCACGGCAGTCCCTCCGTTTCCTTTTGAATCACAATGCACAAATGTTTTGTCCATGTGCTTTTGTTTTTACCATTATTATAAGCCCTTTGCGGAAATTTGTCAACCGCCGGAACGCTTGGCGGAGCAATTCTTTGTGCCAAAATCTAGCAAAAAACCTTAAAGCAAAACCTGCTCAAGGTATTTTTTAGAAGAAACGCACATAATCCGCCCTTAATATTTGGACAAATTGCCTTTTTTCATTTTTCCGGATTGATTGTAGTCCTTTGGATTTGACAAAGGAAACCCCTTGGTGCTATACTGTTTACAATACATTTTATGTGTGTCTTAACATTTGTAACGAAAGAGGGGGTGATTTTGGCAGATGGGAACCGGCGATGCAAAACTTGATTATGAAAACATATTGATGATTCGGGCTGCATGGTATTATTATATGGAAAATTATACCCAGCAGCGGATCTCCGAGCTGTTAGGCGTCAGCCGGGCCAGAGTGATTGGACTGCTGGAAAAGGCCAGACAGACCGGTGTGATCCAGTTCCGCATCCGGCAGGACGGGAACCGGTATATCAAGGCGGAGCAGGATTTAATTTCCCGCTTCGGCCTTAAGGACGTTTTCACCGTCCCAAAGGCGGATAGCCTGGCAAACCTCAACGAAAGCATCGCCCAGGCCGCCGCGATGTATATTATCCGCCGCCTGAAGGGCGGGGATTTTCTGAATGTTGGCTATGGCGACACCACCAGCCGGGTGCTGAATCACTTAGCCATGGCGGCGGAGGAGCCGCTGAACATGGTCAGCCTCACCGGCGGAGTGAATTATTATCTGCCCAATACCTCCTCCAACGTTTTTAACGCCCGGCTCTATCTCATCCCCTCCCCCCTGTTGTTATCCAGCCAGAAGCTACGGGATTCTATGCGTCAGGAACCGGTGGTGGAGGAGGTTTACCGGATGATTCCCCTGTCCCGGATGAGTGTTATCGGAATCGGCAGCATGAGCAGGGAAGCCACTATTTTGAAAAACGGCGTTCTCAACGAGAATGATTTCACCATCCTGAAGCTCCAGGGGGCGGTAGGGGACCTCCTTAGCCACTTTGTGGATAGAGAGGGAAAACTGATCTCTGTGGAGCAGGACCGCCAGCTGATGAGCACCAGCCTGGAGGACCTGCGGATGCTGGAAAACGTGATTGGCGTGGCCGGCGGTCTTTCCAAGGTGGATGCGATTCTGGCCGCCCTCCGGGGAGGGTATGTAGACATTCTCATCACCGATGAAGAAACAGCACAGGCCCTTTTGGAACAAAGCTAAGAAGTTGTACCAGCCGGCGCCGCAGATATCTTTGCGGACCAATCTGTATACCTTGCCGAATGGCACGGCTTCTGAAATTTTTTTGAAGGAGGCAGCAAAGATGGCGCAGTATTTCATGGCAGTAGATGCCGGAACCGGCAGCGTCCGCGCGGTAATCTTCGGGGTGGATGGCACCCAGGTAGGATGTGTCCAGCGGGAATGGACCCACAAAGAAGACCCTCGCTGGCCTGGAAGCATGGACTTTGACTGGGTCACCAACTGGGACTTGGCCAAAACCTGTATCAAAGGGGTGCTGGAAAAAACCGGCATCGCCCCGGAGGAAATCGCCGCTGTATCCACTACATGTATGCGCGAAGGAATTTTGCTTTATGACAAAGAGGGCAATGAAATTTGGGCCTGTGCCAACGTGGACGCCCGCAGCGACGCCCAGGTCGGCCAGCTCATCGCCCTTGACCCGCACCTGGAGGAGGAGATCTACTCCAGAAGCGGCCAGACCTACGCCCTGGGGGCGCTGCCCCGGCTGCTGTGGGTAAAGGATAATCTGCCCGATATCTATAGCAAAGCCGCGACCATTGGCATGTTCAACGATTGGCTCATCTATAAGCTCACCGGCAAGCTGGCGGTGGAGCCCAGCAATGGCAGCACCACCGGCATGATGGATCTGCAAAGCCGGGACTGGAACCCGGAGATTGCGGCCAAGTGCGGCCTGCGCACCGATATCTTCCCTCCGGTGGTGGAATGCGGCGTCAATTTTGCCACGGTCAGCGCCAAGGGCGCAGCCGAAACGGGCCTGAAGGAGGGCACCCCGGTGGTGGTGGGCGGCGGCGACTGCCAGCTGGGCACCATCGGCGTCGGGGCCTGCAAGGCAGGACAGGCGGTGGTGTTCGGCGGCAGCTTTTGGCAGTATGAGTTTAACACCAGCAGCGGCAAAACAGACCCCGGCTGCCGGGTGCGGGTCAACTGCCACGCAGTCCCCGATTTGTGGCAGTATGAGGCGCTTGCCTTCAAGCCGGGCCTGGTTATGCGCTGGTTCCGGGATGGCTTCTGCCAGCAGGAGGTGGAAGAGGCGACCCGGACCGGCAGGGACCCCTACGACCTGATGAACGAGCGGGCGGAGCAGGTTCCGCCGGGCAGCTACGGGATGCTGTGCTGCTTTAGCGACCTGATGAATTTTATCACCTGGAAGCATGCCAGCCCCACCTTTACCAACTTCCAGCTTGAGCCGGAAAAATTCAACAAGTATACCTTCTACCGCGCGATTCTTGAAAATACAGCCCTGTTGGTGAAAGGACATATCCAATTGGTGCGGGAGGCCACCGGCAACGAGCCAGAGGAGTTAATTTTTGCAGGGGGCGCCTCCAAGAGCCCCTTGTGGTGCCAGATACTGGCGGACGTCACTGGAAAGCCTGTGCTTGTTCCGGCGGTGAAGGAAGCCACCGCGCTGGGGGCCGCTATCCTTGCAGGCGCCGGGGTGGGCGTCTACGCCTCCATTGAGGAAGGCGCCCGCCAGACGGTAAAATGGGACCGGCGGTTTGAGCCCCGCCTGGAAAACGCCCCGGTCTATGAAAAGCTATACCAAGCCTGGCGGCAGGTTTACCGCGCCCAGATGGATTTGTGCGACCAGAAGGTGACCCAAAACATGTGGAGCGCTCCGGGTCTATAATCTTTTGGGACAGAAGAAGGAGGAAATCAAATGTTTGTCATCAATGAAAATGAACGCGATTACCGTTTTGGAGAAAGCGGTCCAAAGTACTTAATGAAGGGGCCCCGCATGAATTTTGCCCTGGTGCGCTTTCTCCCTGGGGAGGACTTCCAGGCCCACTACCACAACGTGATGGAAGAGGACTTCTTCATCCTGGAGGGCAAGGTGGACATCATTGTGGACGGAACAAAACATGTGCTGTCCGCCGGCGACCTGATTCACATTGAGCCGGGCGAGGTCCATTATGTAAAAAATCCCTATGACGTGCCTGTGAAGATGGTCTCCACCCTGGCTCCTTTTCAGGAGGTGGATAAGGTCACGGTGGATAACCCTGTCTACTAACTAGGGTTCTGTCCACTGGGCTTTACGAAAGCGAAAACGCAAAACGGAGGGGAAAATCCCCTCCGTTTTTTTATGGCTGTTCCTCCAAGGCGCTATAATCCCCCAGGGGGTTCATATACAGGACTGCCCCAATACCGGCTTCCTCCGCCGCCCGCACCTGGTCCCGAACTTCCTGGAGACCGTAGGGCTTGTTGGCGGACTGGCTCAGGGTGGTGGAGGTGTAGGCCTGAACCATCGCCGCCAGAGGCACCCGAAGGGTTCTTTCCCTCTCTTCTTCCTCTTCTTCCTCCCCTTCTGCCGGTGTCTCTAGGGCCTTTGCCGCCGCGGCCAGACCCTGGGAAACCGTCTTGTAGGGGTCCAGCGCCGGTGAGGAAAGGGTCAGGGTCTCGCTGGTGACGCCGTTGCCAAACTGCTCCGGCATCACCTCCACCACACCGCTTCCGGCGGCGGAAAGAAGCTGTCCCACATCCTCCCCGTAGCGGTTGGCGCTCAGGCCCGTGGCGGAAAGAAGGTTCACCGTCACCGCCACATGGCTGCCCTCTGCCTCCCCCACTGTCCGCGCCTTGGCAAGGAATCCCGCCAAAACAGCGGAGCGGTCCAGGCTCCCGGTGTTGCCGTAGGTGGCTAAATTCAGGGCCACTCCATCCGGAAACTGAACGCCGTCCAGCAGGATGGTGCCCACCCCGTTTTGGGCGGCCTCCTGCACCAGGGAGAGGATGTAGTCCTGGGCCTCCTGGTTGTTGGGATTCAGCCACGGCTTACCGCCGTTTGCCTGGGAATCGTCAATCCAGTTAACGGTGCTGTTCATGTACTTCACCGCCGATTCATACATCCGGGCGGTGGAGGTGCGGTCCCGGAAGGCATAGAGACGGCCCACCGGGGTCAGGCCGGCCCGGCGGATGAGATTCAGCCGCTGGGGCAGGCTCCAGGCGTTTTCTCCCTGAGCCCGGTTATAGGACACCTGCTCCAGGGCGCTTTGGTACTGCACCACCCCCAGGGCGTCCTTCAGGTCAAAAACCACCCCATCAATCCCCTGGGCCTGGAGGGCGTGCAGCTCCTCCTCCAGCCTTTGGTCATCCATCATCACTTCCGGCGGGAGATAGGCGGTTCTGGCCGGGAAGATTCCCGCCCCCACCGGCTCCTCCTCCGGCTCTTCCGGCTGGAAGGTATCCTGATAGAACGGACCGCTGACAACGGAAATCTTGCTGTTCCAGTCAATTTCCGCAATTCCTGCCGCGTTGCCCACCAGGGACCGCAGGTCGCCTACGGTGAGACTGCCGTAGCTGTCGCCGTTGACTGCCACGGACACGGTCAGATCTTCCAGAGCGCCCGGGGTAATCTGCCCCTGCTCCTTAATCTGATTTACCAGGAACTCTTTGTCCCAGCTTCTGGCTCCGTAGCCCTCTACGCCGTCCTCTTCGGCTCCCGTGTCGTATACCGGAGTATCTGCGTTTGTCTCGGCTCCGGCAACGCCGCCTTCCACCGCGTCCTTGGTGCCGGAGATTTCAATGGTTCCCTGATCATGGGAAACAATTCCTGTCTTGTCGTCCTGATTGATCTTATCCGGCGTCGTATATGTAATGCTCTCCCGAAGAAGAGTCTGCATGTTAATCTGGGCCTTGGCGGATACGTAGATGTTCTCCTCCCCGTAGAAGGGAATCAGCACATGGAGCACCTTCTCGCAAATCTGATCCTCCACCATCCGCGCAATCTCGTCCGCGTCCTCGCTGTCCATACCGGTCTTTTCTTCCTCTGCGGTATTGATCTCTTTTCCCGTAGCGCTGTCAATGACCGCCACATTCTCCGGCTCCAGTCCCGGAACGCCGGAAGCCACCAACAGCTGAACTGCCTTTGCCTGTTCCAGACTGGGGGAAGCGCCGTTCTCCATCGTCATCATAACGTGGGCCGTAGTCTCGTCAAGAGCTTCCTCTGTCAAGACATATTTACGCTGCTCTCCCAATGCAATGGTTACTTTGGCATCCTGAACCCCGTCTATGACCCGGATGGTAGCTGCAATCCGGTTCTGCAGATCGTACAGTGCATACCGGTCTTTGTCCGTATCCGTAGTCATCAGGCCCGCATTCTCGGTGTATACCTGGTAGCCGAAGCCGCTCTTGGGATATCCCTCGAAGGCCAGGCTTGCCCTTGTCTGGTCCAGAATATTTTCCGGCACCCGGATCACGCCCTCCTCGGAATACTGGTAATCAATCTCCATTTCCTGGAGCTTACCCATAATTTCCTGGGCTTCTTCCGCATTCAGGCCGGAAAACAGTTCCGCATAACCACTGTTTCTGTTCAGAAGCAGGGCTATTGCAACAGCAAAAACAATCAGGCCCGCAAGACCGGCCAGTATAATCTTTTTTGTCCTGCTCTCCAGCTTAGAAACAACCGCCTTTAACTGTTCTAACCGTTCTTTTACATTCATGGTCGTTTCTTTTCCCTTCTATGTTAATCTGTGGAATTATCTTACTTACCGCATACGCTTTGGCGCCATGCTTCTCTCGGGGCACGCTGCCGCGCAGCACATTCCTTACAACACGCAAAATACATCTGCCTGTACGTGTAAATCAATTGCACCCAAGAAGATGTACTTAACGTATTTATCCTAAAGAATCCTACATGGATATGGTAATCAGTGAATTATAGGCTTCCAAAGCCTTATTGCGCATCTGCACCAGCAAATCCGTAGCCAACTGAAGCTCCGACCCGGCAATGGGAACCGTGTGGGGATCGTCAAGCTGTCCGGTGGAAAGGAGGTATTGCTGCTTCATGTAATTGTCCTCCAGCTCCGCCACATTGCTGATCATATCTCCGAAAATACTGCCGAACAGGGAGGTATTCTCCTCATCCGGCTTTTCCACGCCTCCGAGTGTTCCGAAAGCGCCGAAGGTTCCCAGCACGTCGGACACGCCGGTTGTACCGTTCACCCCCTGCATAAAATTGACTGGTGTCATTGGTGTAATAAACATATCACTCATAGTAAGCTTCTCATCCTTTTTCTAGTCTATCTCTTACAAGCTCCCCGGGATTCCTGCTTCCTCCCGCAAGGGAGCGCTGTCGCCTGCGGCCTTTTGTTTACTGGCCCTTGATTACGCCCCTCAGTCTGGAAAAATCACTGTTCATGGCATTCAGCACATACTGATACTGAAGCTGCGCTCTTGCCATCTCCACTTCCTCGGCATCAGCGTTGACGTTGTTATCGTCCAGTCGGGCCGAGCTTTCCGTTTCATTTACCGTATAGAAGGAGTTCTCTATGATGCTGCGGGTCCGGGAAGCGTTCCCTGTGGCTCTCGCAAGCTTCAGACGGTTTTGATATTCGTCCTCAAAGGTTACATACTTGGACTTGTAACCGGGCGTGTCAACATTGGACAGATTGTGAGCGATGGTAAGCTGCTTTGCCCACAAAAAATCTAAGGACTTTGAAGTCATGGAAATGGAATTTCCAAACATCAGATTCATAATTAATCTTCCCTTCCGCTGTGCCGGCATCTCTGTCGGCCGCAATTCTTCCCACTATAAAATACCTTACACTACATTTTAATACTTTTTTCGTTTTTTTTCAACAAAAAACTCTTGGAATTTTATTAAAATAACAAGTTTTGACAGCGTTTTTATTGCTGTAAAACGTCGTCCTGATTACCATGTTCGGCAGGATACACCGGCTATTTATCTGTCCGAATATTCCGTTATATTAGGGAGTCTACGGCGCCGCTCTCCTCCTCGTCGGAGAGCACCTGTGAGTTGAACATGGTTTCCATCTTAAGCCGCATCAGCTCCACCATATACTGGGCATCCTCCTGGCTGAATGCAAGTCCCATGCTGCCTGTCCCGGCCGCCAACTGGGAAAGAAGATCGACAGCGGACTGGTAGGCGCTGCCTCCTGCCGCCCCTGTGGTCAGGATACCGCTCAGATCCATGTCCTCCCCGGCATAGGAGAGAACCTTCTGCACATAATTCTGTGTCTCTTTGAAGGGCGGAATACCGCCGTATTTCTCCACGTTGCCGCTGCCGGCATTGTAGGCGCTTAAGGCAAGGGCCTTGTTGCCCTGATAACGTTCCAGAAGTCCGGCAATGTATTTTGCCCCGCCCATAATGTTGCTGCGGGCATCAAAGCTGTCCTCCACCCCCAAGGAGCGGGCCGTGGCCGGCATAAGCTGCATAACGCCCTGTGCGCCGGCGGAGGATACCGCTTGGGAATTGAAGCCGGATTCGGCCTTTCCGATGGCTTTTAAAAAGTTGATGTCCAGTCCGTAGAGCTGCGCGGCTTCCTGAAAGATGCTTTCCATGCTCTCGGTAGTTTTAAGGGCGTTTTTCACGCTGTCCTGAAAGCTCGCGCTCTTTGTTCCGGCTGACGCCGCATTGCTGTCGTAAACCGTATGTATGCCCTGCTGTCCGCCTGCACCGCTCAGATACGGATTCAGCCGGGCGGTCTGATTAAACTCCATATGTGCCTCTTTTCCTTTACTCTTCACACTCTTTATTAAGCTATGTGTTTTTTCCCCGGTCCATGACTACTTTTTCCGCTTCACAATACGAAATTCACAGCCATTTTCTGCCCTTCGAAGACAAAAGTCTCTACTTTAAGGACAGATATGAGGAACATAGTTTATATAATATATGAAAGGCCTTCGATTGTCAACCAATCTGCCCATGTGCTGGTTACAATTATTTCTGGAAATTGCCCATAAAATCAAGCAATTTTCCATATTTTTTCTATAATTAGAAAAAAATAAGAGATTATCGGGAATACAGGCTAAAAAGATTGCTATTTTTATCCTGTATTTTCCAGTAATCTCCATTCTTTCCAAAATAATTAGAGTGTTATTTCTCCTCTTTTTTCATCATTTTCTTCACGGCGTCCAAAGCCCCGGAATCGGCTTTGGCGGCTTCGCGGTTCACCTTGGCGGCTTCAATCAGCTCTTTGCGGAGGATGGATACATCCTTTGGGGCATTGAAGGCTAATTTCACCCAATCTGTTCCAATCTCCAATACAGAAACCTCAATGTTATCATTAATTATAATGGATTGATTCTTTTTTCGTTGCAAAACCAGCATCTTACTCCCCCTCCTTTTTCAGCTCACCCAGAGAATGACGGAAGGTATAAATCGAATCCTCCAAAATAATCTGCCGTGCATCACGCGTTCTGGCATTGACTGCAATTGGTGCCTTCAAGTTCACGGTACTGTCCCCAAGCTGCTCCCGAAAAACACCAATGACATAATAAGAAATATCCTCATCCTTTGGGGAGCCGATAGCTTTGCGATCCGCCTCTGAAATTCCGGGATTGTAATCTGTAAAAAACAAAAAAGGATTTAACAGCACAAAGCTTAGCTCCTCATCCCGAAGAGACTGAAGACAAATCATAGCATCTGTCCCCTCCTCAAAAGGAATCGGAAGAAATTCCTTCTGCTCTTCAAATCCAAACAACCCCTCCGGAAAGCACAGCTTTTCCTCTGCTGCATATTCTATTTCGCCAAAATATTTGTTGTTAATTTTCATCCATTTACCTCCGCAAAAGCGGTATCCCGCCATAATCAGATTTTTCAAAAGGAAAAAGGGCTTATTACTAAGCCCTTACATCTAACGGTTCAAAATTCGGATCGGAACTGGGCGGAACATAAATCGGCCCCCCAATATACTCAATCCTTACCTCCGGATGCTGTGTGATAGAAAGCTCAATATCTCCGGGAACAAATTCGAAGTTCCCATTGGCAACCTTCATATCAAAATTCAGCTTATCCATCTGATAATTGATAATGAGATCTCCCGCCTCGTAGCTTATATCCACCGGTGCAGACGGCGTAAAGCCAAGCTCGAATTCCCCTGTAGGCTGCTGATTTCGATTTGCAAAAATCTGTCCCAGTACATCCTCTCCAATCTTCGCCTTCAGCATCAGCTGCCCCTCCTGCGCCAGCTGAGCCGTCGCCTGATAAGCGGACTGATGTCCCTTCTGCGCTGTCTGAGCAACACTAGTGGCCGGGGTGGGAACCACTGAGTTCCGCGCCTCAAAGGAATCAATATTTAATTTTACCGGCCGGCTCTTGATGGTCATTCCACCCTTATCCCGGCTAATCTCTACCTCGGCAGTTGCATTCTTATACTGCATACGCGCATTCTGTATCTTCAATTCATACTGAATGGGTACGGTTGTGATATTAATTAACTGCTTCATACCATGCTTCCCCTCCAAACCATGTAAATTTCGTTATACTGCTATTAAAATCATTCCCGCCGCTTGCTTATTAATTCATAAAATCAATAAAGGACGGTGAAAGAATGTTCGTTCCTATCTTCAGGGCTGCATTGTATGCGTATTGCGCCCAGGAGAATTCTGTAATTGCTTCCGCCATATCCACATTAACCACATTGTCATACTGTTCTGTGAGGTTAAGCTGCTGATCCTCCAGACGGCTCTTGGTCGTCTCCAGGAAATTTGTTCTGGTACCAATGGCAGTCAGGTTATCCGCCAGAAGGCTTCTGGCGCCGTCAAAGGCATTCAAAAGCTCCGTGTACTTATCTACATCAAAGTCTTCCTTTTCCAGCTCATCAGCAATCTTACCTGCCAGTACAATGAGATTTTTGCTGTTGCCGTTATCATCCTCCCCATAACCTACAACATTAATACCCGGAAGAGCCGTATTAAAAGCGCTGGAATTGGCTACCTTTCCAGTATCATCCATCGTCAGGCCAAAGCCCAGATCTATAAATACCTGTTCGTTTGCCATCTCACTCATGGCCGGATGATCCACACCGTATCCACGATAAAAAAGCATCTTTTCTCCGTTGACATCCTTTAATTCAAAGGGCGTATGCCCTCCGTCTGCTCCGCCGAATACAAACTTATCGCCATAGGTTGCATTCATACTCATCGTCATAGATTCCTGAGCCTGACGAAACGCCTGGGCATATGTCTTACGTACATCGTAGGTCCAGTTGGTACCATTCATGGCTTCCAATCCATACTGCTTGCTTAAGTAACGCGCCTGAGTATTGATCTGTGTAATAGCATCCTCCTGTGCATTCTGAAAGGACTGCGCATCATCAATGGCATCAATGTAATCCTGATTCCTGGCATACTTCCAATTCAGAGCAGATTCCCTCACTGCACCTGTAGGATCCTCAAATCCCTTGGTGTACTTGCGATGAGTCATTACCTTCGTCCGAGCTGAATCCAGATTGCCAATGGATTTATTCAGATTGGACTTATAATTTCTAATCAAAGCGCTTGTTGTTATTCTCACTGTGATTCCCTCCTGCCTATCGTCCTACCACACCGGTTCCATTGATCAGCTTATCCAGTGCCTCGTCCAGCGTAGTCATCAGTCTGGCCGCTGCCGAATAGGACTGCTGATAGTGAAGCAGATTGATTCCTTCTTCATCCAGAGAAACTCCGGATATAGAATCTTTCAAATCTGCAGTCTGATTGATAACAGTAATCTTATTTTCCAATGTACTGTTCCCTGCTTTCAGGTCAATATTCAGTATATTTTCCATATTTACAAAGCAGTTATAAAAGTTTCCTTTATAGAAATCCACCGGATTGCCCGTCGGATCCGCCGGGTCTGTATAACTGAACTGACGATCCTCCGATAATGCCTTAATCATCTTCAGCACATTCTCATCAGCCGTCTCGCCCGTGGAATTGTCACCCTCGCCATTGGGTACCTGCACATTGGAAATTGTAATCCCATAGTCACCATTGGCCCATCCGTCAGCAATCTTAATATTAGAAGCCGACATAGGCTGATTCGGATCAATTGCTTCAAATAAATCATGCTTTTCCATTACCGGATCGCCGTTTGCATCTACCTCTGGCTTACCGGTAGCCGGATCAATCTTCGGACTTTCATTCAGCTTATTCAAGGTCTCCGCAAATGTTGCAACCAGAGAATCCAAAGATTTCTCATAATATCCGATGCCTCTTATATCCGAAGGCGGATTATCAAACCCACCTGACTTATTCAGAATGTCCAGTGTTCCCTTCAACACACCGTCGCCGATAGTATTCGTAATCTCCTCCGGCCCCTTGCCATAGGCATTTGTGATATACAGCTGCACCGGCTGGCCATCCGCATTGGTAGACAACATTCCTGCCAGATTGTCGGATAACAGCTTATAGCTGGTGCCGTCCGCATCTGTATAATAGATATCCAATTCTTCCACCGTAAAGCCCGCACCCAGATCGTGATCACGGTACTTCACTGTAATAGGAAGATAACTTGCCAATTCATCAATCAGCTCATTCCGCTCATCCTTCAGCTCCAAAGCCGGATTCCCCAGAATCTCGCTGTTTTTAATGCTCTCATTCAATTCGGCTATATTCTGAATAATCTTATTGGCATCCGGAATGGTCGTATCCCGAAACTCACTGGTCAAATCCTTACGGACCTCCTGAAGATCCGTAGAATTCTGATGAAACAGGTTCAATAGAATCTGGCTGGAAGAACGCACCATGGAATCATATTCCTTGCTGTTGGGATTCTGCGCCAGCTTCTGAAGCTGGGATGCCAAATCACTCAGAGCATTCTTAATTCCGTTCTTATCGGTCTCATCCAAAATATTCGCCAGCTTCTCATACCCGGCCACCTGTGCATCCGTAGTCCCCAGCTTCGCCATCTGGAGCCGGTACTGAATATCCAAAAACGGATCACGAAGCTGTGAAACTCCCGTGATCTCCACACCAAAACCAATTCTGGCATTGGGATTGGAATTGTAGAACTCTCCTCCCCGAAGGTATAAGCTCTTGATATCCAGGCGCTGTCTTGTATAGCCCGGCGTATTAATATTCGCTATATTCTGTCCGGTTACCTCCAAGGCCCGGTGGCTTGCGTTCAAAGCAAGCGTGGCCGTGGTAAAACCGGCAAAGGTTGAACGCATCATACTTTGTATCCTCCTTTATATGCGTCGATCTGTAAAATGGGACGGCCCGGTTTCCACGGAACCGTCTTCCTTGTAGGTTGACCTTCCGCCGCCCTGCCTGGCTACCATCTGATTGATAGCATGCAGATTGACCTCCATGATGGTTCTGGAGCTTTCCGTCACGGACTGAAACGCAGTCACCCGGGCAGCCAATTCGTCAAAAAGCTGCTCCATGTCGGTCCGTTCCTCCTCCGAAAGCTTACCCAGAATCTCCTGAAAGGTCAGATCCTTCCATCCAAGCTCCTCCTGAATCCGCTGCCGCTTCTGATCCAGTCCCCGAAGAGCCATAATCTCCGCCTGTTCCTTCTTAATAATATCCTCAAGCAGCGCAACCTGGTTGCGGCTTACCACCTCAAGCTTCGACTGTTCCAGGGGAGTCATCCGGTCAAACAGCTCAATAAACTGCTGAATCAACTCCCGAAATGATGACAGGTTATGCATGGGCAAAAGCCTCCCCGCTCACCAGCATACGCGCCGCAATCATATAAGGATCAATCTGATAGGTCCCTGCTTCTACCTGCTGTCTTAGGTTCTCCACCTTATCCGCAGGCGCTCCCCCTCTTGCATCCGATACCACCTGCCGGGACAGAGCGTCGGAAAATGTCTTCTCCTGGATCTGTCTGGAGCTGGACTGAATGGTCAGGGCATCATAGTTTCCCTTGACCCCAGTGGAAACCTTGCCCTCGGTCCTCGTATAACCGGTGGTTTCCATACGGTACGGACTTATATTATTTAATGTTATTTTCATACATGAAACTCCTTTCAGAGAAACTTACGTCCTGCTTCTTATTATATTTATCGGCCGAAACGGGAAAAACATAACAAAAGAGTGCATAAAATTTCCCTAAAAACTCCAAACGCCGCAGAAATTGAAACGGGGCTGTACCGAAAATGCCCTGCAAAAACAGACATCCCCCAGTACAACCCCCATAAAATACAACCTGCAAACTACTGCCAAAATCCTACATTTTCCGAAGCTGATTTAACAAAACATTGGAAATATTGGTACAGGAAGCCTGAACGCATACTCCTCCAATGTCATATGCCACCATAGGCATACCGTACACCACACAGGATTCCTTATCCTGACCGATGGTAAAGGCTCCGGCCTGGCGCATCTCCAAAAGTCCGCTGGCTCCGTCGCGCCCCATACCGGTCATAATAATCCCCACAGCGCTCTTCCCGGCCTTCTTAGCCACCGAAGAAAAGAGCACATCCACCGAAGGCCGGTGTCCGTTGACCTTCTCCCCCGGCTGGCAGGATACATAGAAGCCCTTTAAGTCCTTTTCCACACGCATCTGCAAAGGACCGCCGGGAGCAATGAGCACCAGTCCTCTGCGGACCCGGTCTCCGTTCTCGGCCTCCTTCACCTCAAGCTTGCAGATACGGTTCAGCCTCTCCGCATACATCTTTGTAAAGCCCTCGGGCATATGCTGCGTCACCACAATACCGGGCATATCCGCCGGCAGTCTCTGCAGCACCTCCAAAGTCGCCTCGGTCCCCCCCGTGGAAGCGCCGATGGCAATGAGCATGGTATTCTGAACTATCTGTGACAGATTGGAACTGAAAGCCGCCGTAGACATTCCCGCAGCCGGCGCCGAAGGTCCGCTCTGAGGACGGCCCGCCTGATGCTTTACATTCACCTTGGCCCTGGACGCAATATAAATCTTACTGTTCAGCACATTGAAAAAGCTTTTGACATTGTAATCCTTAGACATATTAGGCTTCTGTACAAAGTCCACCGCACCGGCAGCCAGAGCGTCAAATACGCTCAGATTCAAAGAAGACACCAAAATCACCGGAATCGGGTACTTGGGCAGCAGCTCCTTTAGAAAATCAATTCCGCTCAAGCCGGGCATCTCCACATCCATTGTGATAACATCCGGCTTTATGGTGGGAATCTTCGTTCGCGCCTCAAGAGCACTGGCCGCAAAGCCCACCACCTCCAGATTGCTGCGCTCTTTCAAATCATTGATCAGCATCTGTCGGAAAAAGATGGAATCATCCACCACGAACACTCTTATTTTCTTAATCATAGTTATTTTAAGCCTTTCTAAATATAGAATTACCGGTTACGTTTCACTTTATGAACCATAGCAGATACTATTCTTTCCGATATGTTGCCGGCATCAGATACTTGTAAGGCGTATTTTCCTTATTCAGACTCTCCGAATGGCCGATCAGCAGATAGCCTCCCGGATTGGTTGCCTGGTAAAACCGCTTCACCAGCGCCTCCTTGGTCGCCTGATCAAAGTAAATCATTACATTTCTGCAGAAAATCACGTCAAATTTCAGTTTAAAGTGAATCGGCTCCATCAGATTGAAGGTCCTGAAAATTACATTGTTCTTGATCACCGGCGCAACCTCATAGATTCCCGGCTCCGGCGTCTTAACAAAGTATTTTGTCTTCCAGGTAGGCGGCACTTCCTTTAGAGAGCTTTCGTCGTACACCGCATGCTGCGCCGCTCCCAGGGCATTCCTGGAAATATCCGTAGCCAGCACTCTTGTATCCCAGCCGGGCTTTGAGCCGAAATACTCCTTTAACAGCATGGAAATGGTATAAGGCTCCTCCCCGGAAGAGCAGCCGGCGCTCCATATACTCAAGACCTTATTCTTCTTGGTTTTTTCCAGATAAGGAAGTATGGTTTCCGTAAAGAACTTGAAATGTGCTTCCTCACGCATAAAATATGTGTAATTTGTCGTAAGCTTATTCAGCATCAGCTCCAGATCTTCCGGCTTCTTATTCTTTAACAGATAATCCACATAATCTTTAAAGCTCTCAAAGCCCATAGACATAATGGTTCCGGAAAGCCGGCCCATAATAAGCTGCTTTTTCTTAGATAAATCAATTCCGTAATTGGCCTTTACAAAATTAATCAGCCGCAGAAAATCACCATCTGTGATTGTAAGCATAATAACCTCCTATTCCAGTTCCGTAATATTTCTCACAGTACACCTCTATGAAATCAATTTCCAGTCACAGATCCATGCGCCTGCAAATTGATTTGTGCACTGTGAGGAATATTACTGATTCCAGCTCCGTAATATTCCTCATAGCACACCTCTATGAAATCAATTTCCAGTCACAGATCCGTGCGCCTGCAAATTGATTTTTTAACTTGATACACTCCCGGAAGACTCTGCATCCTGGCAGGTCCCCGGGAGTTTATCTTCTAATACGTACGAATCAATTCCTGACAATTCAGGAACAGCAGCACTTCCTGGCTGCTTAAGGAAATCATTCCGTCCACCAGCCCCTGCTGATCCTCCACCGGAATCGGTGAAATCTGGGTCTTGTCAATATCCAATACCTGTTCCACGCCATCCACCTGGATGCCTACACAGGTAGAATCAATCTCCAGTACGATGATGCAAGTGGTATCCGTACTGTCGGCAAACTTTCCCATCTTTAACCGCATATCGATAATCGGCACAATCTGGCCGCGCATATTGATGATTCCCTTGATAAATCCCGGCACCATCGGAATCTCGGTGATAATCTGATCCGTAAGAATCTCAATCACATAATCGGTGCTCACACCCATCGTCGTTCCGTCCGAGCGAAAGGTCAAATAACGCTCCATAGAAACATCGGCCTCGGCTGCCGTATTCTCCTGGCCGTCCATATTTGTATTCTGCATCTGTTCCGTAGACATGTATTTTCCTCCAACTCTCTCTATATTATACATTCGCCGCGTTATAAAGGTTCATTACTTCCAGGATAATACTGATGTTTCCATCGCCCAGAATGGTACATCCGCTGATTCCGTAATCCTTGATATTGAAACTATTTAAATAGGAAGGAAGCGGTTTTACCACGATCTGGCGCTCTCCCAAAAGCTCATCCACAAACATACAGTAGGAGTGATCGCCTGCCTCTACCCAAATCAGAATACCATCCTCAATATTCGTCACTTCCGGCTCAATGTTGTAGAACTCATGGAGGCGGATAATGGGATAGAACTCATCCATAATCTTCACAAGCTCATTGCCCTTTGCATCGTGAAGCACATTTTCTCTGGCAATCTTGATGGACTGGCGGATGTTGGAAATGGGAATGGTGAAAATGGACCGTCCCACGCGGATCTCCATTCCGTCTACAATGGCCATCGTCAGCGGAATCTTCAGGGTGGTGCAGCTTCCCTGTCCCAATTCGCTGGTGATACTGATGGTTCCGCCCACGCTCTCCACATTCTTCTTCACAACGTCCATACCAACGCCGCGGCCGGAGAACTCCGTTACCTCCTCGTTGGTGGAGAAGCCCGGCAGCATCAGCAAGGCAAGAATCTCCTTCTTGGAATACTCGCTCTCCGGCTTGGTCAGAAGTCCGTTCCTGGCAGCCTTGGCCAGAATCTTCTCCGTATCCATACCCTGGCCGTCATCGGAAATGGAAATAATAACCTCGCTGCCCGTATGGGAAGCGGACAAAATCAGCTCGCCCTGGGGGTCCTTGCCGGCAGCAATACGTTCCTCCTTGGTGGTCTCAATACCATGATCCATCGAATTACGCACAATGTGCATAATGGGGTCGCTGATGCTGTCGATAATCGTCTTATCAATCTCCGTGTCCTCACCGATAATGGTCAGGCGCACATCCTTATTCAATGCCTTCTTCATATCGCGGACAATCCGGTTCATCTTCTGGAAGGTGCCGGAAATAGATACCATCCGAAGCGACATGCTGATATCCTGAAGATCATCCGTAAGCTTCCGAAGCTGACGTGTGGACTTCAAGAAGCTGTCCAGCTTCAGGCCCTGCAGCTCCGGTGAGGAAGCTACCATAGACTCCGTGATTACAATCTCTCCCACGATGGCCTGCAGCGCGTCTAACTTGGAAAGGTTCACGCTGATCAGACTCTGCTTTGCATGCTGCTGCGGCTGTGCGCCGGCAACCTCCTTCACGGCCGGATTCCCCTTGGCCGGTTCCGCCTGGACCGGAGCTGCCTTCGGAGCTTCCTCCGCTGCCTTGGGCGCTTCCGCCTCCGGCTTCTTCTCCTGAACGTGAATTACCTCGTAGGTCTGAATACTTCCCTGCTCCTCCACTACGGCGATGGCCTTATTCACATCCTCCTGGGAATGTAAGCCTACAAAAAATCCGTGGTCAATGATGGACTCACTGGTGGCCCCGTTGCTCTCCACATCCTCGGGATAAAATTCAAATTCCATCTCCGTGCCGTGAAGGGCATTCACAAGCATAAAGGCCCGAAGGTTCTCCATTCCGCAGCCCTCATCAAAAAAGATCTGAAGGAAAAACGGGCATTTGCTTCCGAAGGATTCCACGAGCTTCTGGCCTGCCTCATTTCCAACCGCCGCCTTGGCCTCGGTTTCCTCCTCCTTGGCTGCGGGCGCTTCCTCCTCCGGTTCGCCCGTACCGCTAATTTTATTCAGAAAACTATTAATTTCTGAAGTCATACTGTCGATATTAGTACTAAGAGGCTCATTGTTCTCCAGCTTCTCAACTTCACCCCGGAGCACGTCCGTGGACTTGAACGTTAGATTAAACAATTCGCTCTTATCCGTACTGTTGAGGGAATCGATGCCGTTTTCCCGAACATAGAAAAACAGGTCTTCAATCCGGTGGGCAATTGTCATCAGAGAGTTGAATTCCATCATGGCCGAGGAACCCTTGATTGTGTGCATCGCCCGGAAGATTTCGTTTACATCATCCGTGGTGAACTCCTCATTTTTCTCTGCCTCTATTAACAGCTCGTCTAACTGCTCAAGTAATGAATTTGTTTCAAAAAGATACATGTCCAGCATGTTGTCCATACCATTGTCCATAATATTAGCACCACCTTATTTTGAGATATATATTATATATCGGAAGATAATAATAAAAAAATAAGAGAAATTTATCATATCGGGAGAAAAAAATGGCAAATATTTTACGAGTGACCACTCCACCAACAGGTTATGAGAATAATGTAAGGAATAATGCCCAGAATCAGCCGGATAAAATGCAGATTCAGAATCCGGTTGACCCCAACCGGGTGGTGCGGCCTGACAACCGTTCCGACGCCAATTCCCAGAACGGCGCACAGTTAAGCGCCAGCTACGATTCCAATTTCGGAACCTTTGTGCAGCTCCTTCGGGACACGCCTCAGCTATCGGATACTATGTCCAAGCTGATGTTCGGAGGAATGGCGAATCTGGTGGAGGCCGGAATCGGCGCGGATACGGCGGAGGATATTTCCACCTTTTTCCAGCTTTTGAAGATGACCGACGCAGAGCTTGTGGAATTTCTGAAAAATCAGTTATCCGGCTCCGTCCGCTTTCAAGGGCCTTTTTTTGCGCTTATGCGTGAAGCTCTGAACAACGCCCCCACAGTGGAGCAGCGGGCGGCTATTCTTGCATTTTTGAAGCGGTATTCCGACATGTCCTCGGGCAAGCATTTGATGGAGAATATGAAGGATCTTTTGAGTGATATCAAAAAATATATGTTTCATGAGCAGCGGGAGCTTCTTGATCAGCTCACCCGGGGCCTGAACCACAGGGGGCCGCAGGATACGGGGCAGAATACGGCGCGGCTTCAGCAGGATATTATCCCGTTTCTTGCAAAATACGTAGCTCAGACACGGAATATGGGATCTCTTCGTGATCTGGTGGCACAGCTTACATACAATGCGGCCCGGTATGAGAACGGGGATCTGGATCAGCTGATCTCGGATTTTAAGAATCTTTTGAAGTTTCCCTCTTTTCAGAAGACCTTTGAGGGGATGGATGAGGAGCAGCTTCGGGAGCTTTTGATGCGGATGAATTTTGATAAGGCTGCGGGGAAATGCGCCTGGGCCGATAAGTTCTTAAGTATTGTGGAGAGCGGGATGCGGGGGGATGCCGGGCTTGAGAACCGGCAGGTATTTGAAAATGTGGTCAATGCCCTGCTGCTCAACGAGAGTGTGTATATGCCTGTTCTTCATCTGATGCTTCCGATTGAATTGAACGGGCAGCTGATGTTCTCGGAGATGTGGATTGATCCCGACGAGGATGGCGACGCTTCTTCGGACCCCAAGGAGCGGACGGCTAAGCTTTTGATTAAGTTTGATATTAAGGATGTTGGATTTTTTGATCTTTTGATGGTGTATGAGAAGGAAAATGTGAGTATGCGGCTCTTTTATCCGGATCATCTGTCCTCTTTTGAATCGGATATTAAGAAGGGGATGGGGGAGATCTTGGAGCGGAACGGGTTGAACTGTGAATATCTGGGAGTGGAGCAGGCCAAAGGGTCGATTCCTGTATCTGCTGTGTTTCCAAAGATTTTTGAAAGGAAGAATTCGGTCAATGTCACAATTTAATGAGGTTATGAATAAAAAAGCGGTTGCTTTGAAATATGATGAGAATCGGAATGCGGCTCCGGTGATTGTGGCTTCCGGGATGGGGTATTTGGCGGAGAAGATCGTGGAAGTGGCGAATGATAACGGGGTGCCGGTTTATGAGGATAATTCGCTGGCTACGGTGTTGACGCAGCTGAATCTGGGGGCGGAGATTCCGGAGGAGCTTTATCAGGCGGTGGTGGATATTTATGCTTACTTTTTGAAGTTTGTGCCGAAGGAGCCGCGGGATGGTGTGCCTGGGGAACAGGATGTAAGCCAAGGGACGGATGGGGATTCTGGGGCCTCGCCGGAAGGGTGAGGGAGGATTTGTTTCTTTTGGGTTTTTTGGTGTTTTGAACATTCTGGTTTTGGACATTTTGGGGTTGAAGCATTTCGGGCGGGTGGGTATGTAAGGGGCGCTTTGGGTGCGGTTTGTTTTGGGCTGGTGCGGAAGACTGTGCAGGCTCCGGGCAGGAACCTCCACCCCTGATCGGGGCGGCCCTCCTCCCCTGCGCCGGTAAGTTTTCTGTGCTTGTGATTGAAGCCTGGAAACTTTTTCTGCTTTACTCGCTTATTCATGATATAGGCAAATGCGCTATCCATGTTCGTTGAAAGCTATTTATATCATAATTCCTAAAAATTTGATTTTGCTTGTGTTGATATTTTGTCTTGGTTTTTGTTTAATGATTTTTATTCTTTAGGTCTTTGATTGTTTCTACCGTATCGGTTAGTCCCTCTTTTATGTGTACTCTGGGCTGCCAGCCTATTCCTTTTAGGCGGGAGGCGTCTAACATTCCTTTTGTGGTGGGGGAATAGCCTCTGCGTTCGGTTTCTTCCGGGAGTTGGAAGAGTACGCGGGTGCCTGCTTGGGCGGCTAGGTGGGCGGCCAGGTCTTTTAGGGTGATGTCGGACTGTTCGTCGGCGGCGTTGTAGGCTTCGCCGGTTTTGCCTTTTAGTAAGGTGTATAGGATGGCGGAAGCGGCGTCGGTGACGTAGGTGTAGGAGTATTTTTGATTTCCTTCGCTTTTTAGGATGATGTCGTTACCCTCGGCGGCTTTTTTGATGAATTGGGCGATTGCTTTGGAGTCTGTCAGCAGCATGGTTGGGCCGTAGACGCGGCTGAGCCGGGAGATGACAAATTCCAGGCTGTGGGTTTGATGGTAGGCGTTGCACAGGGCTTCTCCCAGGCGTTTGCTTTCGGGGTAGCCTGCGCGGACGGTGTTGCAGTTGATGTAGCCTAAGTAGGTTTCTTCGAATTTTTCGGTGTCACCACGGTTTTCTCCGTATATTTCTACGGAGGACAGGAAGCAGAAACGCTTTGTTTTGTGGGTGACGGCGTACTCCAGGAGGTTTTGTGTTCCTGTGATGTTGGTGGCTATGGTGCCGATGGCGTCCTGGGAGTATTGCATGGGGTGGGTGTTGCTGGCTGCATGGATGATGTAGTCGGCTTGGCCGCACTCCGGTATGGGGGTGTTTACATCGCAGGCAATGTATTGAAATTCTTTTCTGTTCCAGTATTCGGCAAAGCGTTCCTTGGCTCTTTCTTTGTTTCTGCTGAGGGCGATAATGTGGATTTTACGCTCCGGCTTTGCTTGGGTGTTGTGTTCCATTAGGATGTCTATCAGGCATTTTCCTACCATTCCTGCGGCTCCGGAGAGGAGGAGGGTTTTTCCTTCCAGAGTGGATAAGAGGGAGGTTTGCTTTGCCCAGTGGCTTACTTCTTTTTTGTATTGGTTCATCCGATTAAGACCTTCTTTCCTTCAAAGGCAAAGCCGTAAATGCTGTTTGGTTCCGCCAAATTACCTGTGTCACAGCAGTCTCTCAACTGCCTGTACCTTCTGCGTTTCAACCGCTTTCAGAACGATATTATTATGGAAGGAATCTTTTATCTGCATATACCATTTTATACGTACTGCTGCTCCGTCCAAAATAAAAGGCCATCAGACGTTCTGACAGGAACCCCGGATAACGGTTCCAATATTTATCCTCTTTTTGGCCTCCATGTGCAGCAACTGCGTCCAGAATGGGGAACAGCCAGGAACAAAAAACATTCAGTACTTCTTTTCTCATAATAAACATGTTGCAGGCTGAAAAGAGATTTTCTGCAAAAAAACTTTTTGCCTCCTGATAAAGTGTTTCGTCCTGCTCCTTCAAATATTCCATCAGGAAATCCCAATCTGCCGGGTCATGGCGGTTCTTATAGTTTTCTTCGATACTTGGATCCACGTAGGTGGGCACAGCTAAAACTACATCAATTTGATGCTTCTGCATGATCTCCTCCCACTGTTCCGGTAAAATGAAATGCCTGCGGTAATGGGCAAGCCCAATAAAATTCTCTTCTGCATGCTTCCATATCCAATACAGAGCGGTTAGTTCACAAAACTGCCTGTTTTTCTCCGATATGTTTTCTCCTGTATCATCTGTTAAAATTCCCGGATACAGACGCTGCTCTGTCAATGCTGCTCCTACCTGGATATCCCGCTCATAAGGCTCCGGCGTATATTCCTTCTGTAATGCCTGATCGTAAACAGACTTTGCCACATAAATGATACCGCTTCCTGTTTTCTTATCCGGCATCCTGCTGTCTGCTCTCAGATTCTCCAGCTTGACAAACGGCTGGCCTTTATGAGAAAAATATTGTTTTAAATAATCATTCCGAAGCTGCAAATCCAATTCAACCGTAAGCGGATAGATTTTTTCAAAGCCCAAGGCTGTCAGCTGCTTTGAAATCTCCGAATGGCTGCTTCCCCTGGTAGCGATATAAACCGGATATTCTGTATGAAGACTCTTCTGCCCATCCAGACGCAAGACCGGCACTCTCTTAATTTCAGGCGGATTATCTTCCTTATTGTTATATAAATATGCCTCCACTTTTAATTTCGGATAAAGCGACTGCAGATATACGGCCAACGATCGGCCTCTGGAATGGGCACCGAATATATATATTTTTTCACGCATGTGAATCTCCTTCCCTGATATGGCAGCTGAATTTTTATCCTGTCCGGTATTCATGCTATCAAAAAGCAGCCCTGGCTGTCTTTAGTATAACAGCTTCGGACTGCTTATTCAATTTAAAACTGATGTGTAGCGGTGATACTTCTGCCATCCGTCAATCTTACTGTCACTGTCACTGATTTTCCTTTAACAGTATTTAACCATGTTTGACTTAATTGCAGTCCTAATTTACCGCCCTTCGCACTAGTCCAGGTTGAATTAACCCCTTTCCAGCGTATTTCTGGATCCCCATTAAGATTTTGGCTGGTCTGTCCATCATACGTCAATGTCAACCAATAATCATAATTTATTGCTGCGGTCAAGCCGTCTATCCAGATAATTCCGTCATCCGACACCGTTATGCTCGGATCTCCCGGTACTACCGGCACATCGGGCACATCAGGTCCGTCCGGGATGCTGGGAATACCAGATGCCGACCCTGATGACTTGTCAATGGTCCATACCAATCTTATAGCAGGCGGCGTGCTCTTCAATGCATCCCAATTCCCGCTTTTATTGCAATCACCTGTCAGCATAAAGGAGTAGGACTCAAAATATGTCTTATACTGCTCCTCTGTAGCATTAGCCGCCGCATCCTTCAGCTGCTTCTTATAAGTATTGCTCCTGGCATCATAAACGGTTTTATAGTGCTGCTCTGCTGACAGAATAGAAGCAGTTACTTCAATTCCCTGTGCATTAACGGGCTTCTCCGTATTCTTTGCACCTTCTGTCACCGCCATATACATCTTAGGATCCGTAGATGTATCATTTACCACACTGGAAGAAGCCAAGGTAATTCCCTTCGGTATATCCAGCTTTGCCTGAATCTTTATTTCCACATCTATATTACTTCTGTTATAAGCCGTAATGGGCTCACTCACATCCGTATAATTTGCAACATCGCTTCCTGACGCCGGTTTGTGACGGAAGTACATCGTCTTGTCAGGTTCAAAGAATGCATTCCCATACTTATCCGTCCCCACCTGGGCAAGTATTCCTGTGGGATCCAGAATATAATTAAACTGACCGCCTACATTCGTAGGAAGAACTACATTGAATACTTCCGGATACTTTACAATATCCAGTGTTCCCGTCCCCTGACCGCTTCCACTGGCAGCATTCGCCGCTAAGGCGCTTCCCAGTACCATGGCGGCCATCAGAATGGCAGCTAAAGCGCTCCTATACCTCCTGCTCATTTTTATCCTCCTGTTTTTCATACCATTCCTTCATAGTATACCAGTTTTAGATATTCAGATCAACCAATATTGTTTTCAAAATATTGAAAATATTACTTTATTATTTTGGAAATTTACACCTGAAACAAATTAAATGTCTGGCTTAAAAATTCATCTGTCAGCACTAAAGACGTCACCTCGTCTGTCTCCAGAGATGTATACTCCTTATCTAAAAATCCTAAAATTATATCCGGAGTATTCCGATTCACCTGTGTATACAGCAGCTCCGGGCATAATTCAGCAAACTCCTTTGCATATTCCAGCACGCTCTTCTGGATTTCTTCCACAGCTCTGCAATGCTCCTTTGTCCGGGTCTCTTCCATAAATGAAATCTTTCCGTCATCTTCTATACAGTCAAAGGTCGGCTCCGGTGATGTCAGCACCATTTCCAAAAATAAATAATATTTATAGACATTCAAATCGATTTCAAATGCCCCTTTTGACGGGAAAAAGGTTTTTACCTGAAGCTCTCGGTCTATCTCCCCTTTGTCCGGCTGCCTTCTCAGAAAGTAAACACCAAGAAGCTCTTTCTCCGGTATCAGCTTTTCCATGCCATTCTGCACTTTTCCTGCTGCCACAAAATCTATAAATGCAATTTTTTTATGTTCCGTAATTCCTGTCCCTGAAATATAGCGAAGATAATTCTCCCGTTCCTTCCTGCTCTGTTTCAGAATCTCATCCCTGTACTTGTCCAGATACAGCTTCCGCTTCTCACTATCGTCCGCGTTCAGCTCTTTTGCCTCACTGTCTATTGTAAGATGGAATCTTTTTTGAAACATTCCTTGGATACTGCCCCAGAAGTCCATCCCGGCAACATGTTCGATATCGGCTTCCTTCCATATCGTGGCTGCCAGCACTGCTCTCCTGGAGGTATAAAAATACTCTCCCTTCGGGAATTCCTGATCTGCCTGTTTTCCTCTGATCTCACTGCAAAGCTTTTCAATTAAATAAGCATCTCGAGACGGATATAATATGTAATCACATTCCCACCGGCGCACCTCCTGCATCAGCCACACTGTAAAGTAAAAAATCATGGGTGCTATCAGCATATAGGCAAAATCCCGAGTATTCGCAATCTTAAATCTTCCCTTTGTTTCATACAGGGCAAAGGGATCTCCAAAGGCCCTCTCACACAAAAGGCCGGCCGCCATTCGATCCATAAGATTCAGTTCTTCAGATAAAAGTCTTCCATAGCTGGAGCTCCCCAGCATCTCCCGCGCACTCATGATCTGAAATGTGTCCATTCCAGCCGCTTCCGCGCATGCAATGTCCGCAACTTCATTATCTCCTATGTGTAGGCAGTTACAACTCTCGTACCCTTCATATTTTCTATCTTCAAGAAACATCTGAAAAAGCTTCTCACACTTTGCCGTTCTTTTTTCGCAGGATACATAAAGCCCGTCATAGCCATCATAGCCGCACTTTTTCAATAATTCCCCAATCACCTTCTGAGGCAGATACATATCTGAAATCAGATAAATCTTTTTCTTATCCTTTATATTGTTAAAAAGCTCCAACATTCTTTCCCTTGGAACTATATATTCCAATTCCGCAGCAATTTCCATTTCCCGCAGCTCATTTTTTTCCGCCTCGCTTATGCCACTCAATTCCCGGAGCCTTATATATATTTCTTCAAGTGCCGGGTTCTGTCCACTGTCACAAAGCTGCCTCTCTGCTTCTATCCGCAGATCCGCAAATCCGGAAAAAAGCTTTCTCTTTTCCACAATTGCAAAAATATCTGCCGGATACAGCACCTTCCTCATAATCAATGTGTCAAATACATCAAAAGATATAACTTCGTGCTTTTCTGCTTCCCTTTTTAAATCATCATAGCTTTGATGAAAATAGGGGATATCATGTTCCTGATTTGTATAAACCTCCGATAAATCATTTCCCTTTACATCATAGACTGCGATTCCGTTTCCTGTGCAAAAGCCTTCTATCCGATGATATATCACTCCAATTACAGCAGGACGGGCTATCACGACAATCGTTTTCACTTTAAGCTTCAGCACGTCTTGATAATCGAGAATGGGCTTATCCCAAATAGTCCCCTCCTTCTTCTTTCCATCCATTAATCCTGCGATCTGATACTCCTGAATCCTTTCGAGAAGTTCTCCTGTTCGCTTTCCGATACCATATAAAATCAAAGGCTCTTCTTTTTTTTCTGCAAAATTTTTCTGAAATTCCTGATATATATAGTTTGCCTCATCGTACATATGATTTCTCCCGCTCTTCCAAATAAACTGCCGCATAGGTGCGGACTGTCTTTCATTCCAGAAGTGATTTCCAATAATTTTCAGATTCCATATATTCGTTTCTTGCAATTATTTTCTCTTTTGAGTGGGTGCCCATTTTGCAGAGCAGTTCCCTGTGCTGATTCAAATAAATAATGTGTCTCACAAGAGCTTCTACATCACCGATCTTTGCCGTGAATCCATTGATTCCTTCATCCACATCATCATCGGCTCCTGATGTATCTGTTATAACCAGCACGGCTCCCGCTGCCATAGCCTCAGAATGTGAAATACTATGACCTTCCCATTCTGAACAGCTAATGCACAGATCCTGCTCCTCCCAGAACTGTGCCATCTGTTCATGGGAAATTTCCCCATAGAGCTTTATGCTGTTCCCTTGTTTTCTTTCTTGTATCTGCCGCTTTAATTCTTCTTCGTATTCCCCCGCTCCTGCAACGCTCATGCAAAATTCCACCTGGTTCTCTCTTAGCTTTTCTCCAATTTCCAATAGTAAATCAACCCGCTTCTGCTTCACAGAAATCCGTCCTGCATATCCGATTTTCAGTGGTTCTCCTGTCGGACTGTAAAATCCGCGAACCCTCTTATCACATGGAATTTTCCAGTACAAGTCCTTAATTTTATAAGAAGGAAATCTTTTGCTCAAAAGAGTATTTTTTATTTTGCTGCTTATCGAAAGACATACATCAATATAAGGCTCCCACGTTGACAGTGCCCGATAATATATCTCTTCATCATTGTGGAATACAGCTATAACCTTCAGCTTAGGATTTATGCTCTTTTTTATTATGCAGGCGCTTATCATAATCTCAAAAGGGAAATTACATATTATTGTATCAGCCCCGCTATGCAGTATCTCTTCAATGGTATCTATAATAGAAATCCCTTTTCTGTTTTCCACAAATATGGCTGGAGCTGTAGTATCTGTTATCTTTCTGTCACTGTTTCCAGGCATAAGATACGCACTTTTTATCTGCAATTTATTCAACGTCTCCGCAAGAGAATAGCTCCATCTTTCTACCCCGCCCAGCACCATACCGCATGACAAATCAATCAGACACTGGCAGCTTCCCTTTACTGTTCCGAAGCCCGGCGCGACATATGGCAGAATCACGCCGCAGATGCGGGCATACATTTCAGAAGCCATCATGCCATCCGCCCTGACAATCTCATCCTTCGGAATTCCGTTCTCCGACAGCTGACGTTCTACTTCCGCATATTTGCTGCAAGTGATAAACACAGTCACCTGGTTCCTTCGGTTATATACCTCCTCCGGAGCTAAAACAGTTATCCCGTCTATCCTGCTTCCCCATGAATCACTTGCATTGTCGCAGAAATAATCAGGCTGGATATGGAGCTGCTTCCAAAAAGAAAGTACTTCTTTGCCAAGCTTTCCAGTTCCCCAGAATATTATTATTTTACTCATACCATTTTTCCTCAAGGCTGAAAAAACCGCGGCTCTGTTTTCATAATCCAGTCCTTTAGTACCAGAACCCTCGCACCCGCTTTTTCTTTTATTTCCTTTTCTACTTTTTCTTCCCCTTCCATGAGCGTGATAATAATGCCATCTACTTCCGGCCACGTATCCCTCCAGGTATAGATTGGTATTTCCGCGCTCAGCTCCCCGGCATTTCTGTCAATAAAGCCTTTTACACATATAGAAGTCTTTAATTCTGAAAACAGATGCTTCCCCGCGGCTCCGCACCCATAGATAGCAACACTGTGTATCCCCGTAGCTTTCAGATGCTCCGAATAGTTCACCCCCTGCTCCCGCAGCCGCATCCATTTATCAAAAACATCAAACTTCTTTTTTAATGTACGCATCTCGCGGGCACGAACCAAATCCCTCAGAAAAAAGCCCTCCATGAGTAACTGTAAATCGTTCCCCTGAAACAGTCCCTTTTTCTGAACAATTCGGATAACCTCATGCTCCGACTGAGCCATGCCTACAACATCTCCGGATGTATTCGAGCCATTGGAAACATGCTCATATAAGATATCATCATTTAGCGAGAACCGGCATCCTTTCGATATCATACAAAGCCATAAAAGCCAGTCGTCCGCTCCATTGTACTTCATAATATTTTCAACCCACACATCCGGGACAGCGCTTTTCCGTAAAAGCACCTGTCCGGGGGAAATGATTTGATTCCAATGACCTAAAACAAATTCTTTTGAAATAATATTTTTAAAAACCTGCTCCTCTGCATAATATTCCTCACCTGCATGAATTGCCTTGCAAATTGACGCATCATTTTCTTCTATGGAAATACACTGGCTGTAAAAATATTCCGAACAAATTCTGTCATCCTGATCAAGAAACAGAACATACTCTCCCTGACACTTTTTCAGCCCTTTTACTCTTGCACCATGAATACCGATATTTTCATCCGTATTAATTATTATCAAATGAATATCATTGCTTTCAAAGTTCTGAGATAGCGGAGCATCTGGAGCATCATTTACCAATAAAAGCTCCAAATAATCTTCTTTATCCAAATACCTCCTGCAGTCTTCTGCCTGCCGGATAATATTGGGAATATATTTTTCTCCATAATAAATCGGCACAATTATACTTATATTTTTCATAACTGTTCTCCAGATCTTTCTCAACTGAAAGGCGCTCTAATCTGCTCAAAATCGTCCATTGTTTCTTGTAATGCATTTTCCAGCCTTTGTCCGAAAGCATCCATTGTAAAATACTTTTCATATATTTTTCTCGCCCTGTTTCCCATTGTCTCAAGCTTTTCCCGATTTCCAATCACCCACCTCATTTTCTCGCACAAATCCTCAGGGTTCCCCGTTTTGCAAATAAGGCTGCTTACTCCGTCTTCTATGTATTCCGCTGTCCCGATTGCATCCGATACAATACATACCTTTCCATGCATCATGCCTTCTGTCACAACAATAGGCAGCGAATCTTCTAAGGAAGGGCAGATTACTACATCAATTTTTTCATATGCTTTATTAATCTCATCTCTCGTCAAGGGCCCAATTATGTGAATTGATGGTTCTTTTAACGCCTGTTCCCGAACACCAGTACCATAATCATCTCCGCTAATAGGGCCGATAATCAAAAATTCTACATTCTTCTTTTCATCCCCACTCAGACACCCAATTGCCTTTACAAAAATATCCTGCGCCTTTCCCGGGTGGACCGTTCCTATAAGTGCAAAAACCAGATGGCTTGTTATCTCGCGAAAACAATCCATTTCCTTCTGATCCGGAATCCCATAGGACAATATTTTTTTAATTCTATTTGGAAAATAAGAATTGAATTTACTTTGCGCAACCTTGCTCACAGCATAAATATGAACATCTTCCAGTTCTTCTCTTTTCACGTATTCCTCATACCGATTTACAATATTACGATACAAGCGTTCTTCTGATTCATGTATCCACCAAAGAACAGGCTTTATCCCCGCCAGGCCGCAGGCACAAATAAGCATTGGGAACACATTTACCAGCACTGTATCAAATTGCCGTATCCACATTAGCTCTTCCTTATGTACATAAGGCAGCACCGGGCATAATAAGATATTGATCCCATTTTCCGACATCTCATCTATAAATGTCTGTTCCCCGGAAGGTGCTGCCAGACAAACCGCATAGCCTCTGGCCTGCAGCGCCTGTGCTGCATATACAGCTGCAATCGGCCCCCCGGTATAATTCAAATGTGACGAAACTATCAAAACTTTTTTTTTATATATGTTCTTATTTCTGCTCCCACAAAAGATCTGCAGCCTTCCACGATACATTTCACTCGCAAAGCGTTCCCAATACCAAATATCCTTCTTATCCACTCCCAGTTCGATTAACTGGCTTTTCATGGCCTCCTCACTTGCACTCATAAGAATAACTTTGTCATAGGAAAGCTGCAGAATTTTATCAGGCGCAAAAACGAGAGCTCCATCTATACTTTGTCCCTGTAATGCGGAGTTGTTATCAAGGAAAGCTATTATTTCATAATCGGAAGAAATCTTATGCCTTTTATCCTGATAAAACCTTCCTGTGCCAAAAATGACAATTTTCATAGCCCTTCCTCCAGTATCCCTGTAACCTTTAAAGCCTGGTGTCACAATCATGCTTTCTGATAAAATCACGTATATTCAAATAAAAATCCTCATAATTTTCTCTTATTTTTTCATCCGGCCAATTCCACCATGCAATGCGGTTCAGCGCCTCAATTTCTTCCTCTTCATATCTATATCTGATAATACGCGCCGGCACCCCTGCGACGACAGCGTAATCAGGAACATCCTTTGTAATCACAGCTCCGGCTCCGGCTACAACTCCATTTCCAATATCAGCCCCATTCGTAATGAGGACATCCTTTCCTAGCCAAACATCATTTCCTATCTTACATTTTTTCAAATTACGTACCTGCACTCCCCTTTTCGGAGTTACTCCCTCGAAGTACCAAGGCTCATTTCTATATCCCTCATACTCTTTTTCAAAAATTGTACTGATTGCCGAAGAATGATAGATAAACGGGTGTGTCGTAATATAATCTACAGCATGATTTACTACTACATTCACCCCAGCCGCAAACGAACAAAATGCACCGACAGACTCCACCAAATTATGGTTGCACAGAGGACCATAGCTGTATTTTCCGCATTTTGTATATTGTACTTCCTTTTTCTTCTTAAAGATTTCGATTACAGCATCTGCCGTAAAATAATCTAATAGCTTCTTGTATACCTCATCGTATATTTCCCAATTTGCACATGTAAACAGAACCTTATATTTTGAAATATCTAAACATTTACAATATTCCAAATTATTTATCTCACCATGAAACTCTGACAATCTATTATCAAGGATATAACATTCTCTTATCCCGAAACAGCTATTCAGTATTTGTTTTGTAATCATACCCATTTCTCCATATGGGTAAATAATAAATTGATCCTCGCCCTTATGAAGCGCTTCCTCAATTGCTTTTCTTATTTCTTTATAAGGCGCCATTTTTCTCTCCAGCCCGCTCAGGTTCGCATTAAATTTATGCAAGTATCTTCCAAATGCTCATTCCCATACTGGGATCATTCAAAAAATCAACATTGGTCTTCTGTTTTTCCGCAACCATTTTTAAATAATCATTCACGTCAAATATTTTTGTTTCATTCGCAATTTCTTTTTCCGCCAAGAAACTCCATAAGGCTTCGTCACCAAAAAATGCGGCAAACTCTTTATAATCTATCTCACATATTCCCTCTAACCATGTTCCTTCCCATTTAACATCAATCGCACCGTCATTTCTCATAAAAACAATCGTGCCGTCCTCATAATGCTCCGCATGAACATATTTTTTTGTCTCTTCTGTCAGCACAATTTGTCTTTCCCCTGAAATACCCTTCCATATTTCCAGGCTTTTTCCGTCCTGTATCGTCAAAAACCTTATCTTGTTCCCATCACAAACTGCTCCCGTAAACTGATATCTGCGATTTGCAATTTCCGCAGGCAGTTCAAATTCCTCCCATTTTTCCCCTCCATCCCAGTTCACAATTTTCCCATGCTCCCAGGACGGAATCCAAAACCCGTCTTCATCCCTGTCGATTCCGCAATATTCATTTTCTGCACTTCCGATTTGCTGCCAACCATATTTGTCTGTATCTAAGTCCAGCCACATTACATGATTCGAGATACTTATAGGAGAAAAAACAATATTACCTGCTTTTATGGCGTCAGTGCAAAACAATCCGATATCTTCTTTTTTTTGTTCCGGCGGGCAGATAATATCCAGATGCGCAGCAGAATAATCATTAAGATTAATCTTTAATATACCCGGATATGCCGCTCCAAACAAAAAAGCTGTATCCTGATAAATAACAGACCCAAAAAATTTCAAGGGAATTTGTGAATGTTCTATGTCAATATCCGTCCATACTCCAGTATTTAACTCATAGATCCAAACTTTTTCCGCACAGGAAGGAATTAGTATTAATTTTCCCTTCCAGTACCGCATTTTACGGAACCATTTAGAAGCAATCACCCTGTTGCAGGGAATGCGGCTTACAATGGATACAGAAAAATCCGGTATATCTACCTTGTATAACAAATTGTATTCTGATGAGAAAAAATAAATATTCTCACCAACAAGAACACCTGCTTCTGCCGGAAGCAATACTTTTCGCTCTTTTTCTTTTTTATCATTCATTTTTCAAAACTTCATCCATATTTCTCTGATATTTTTATTTTTCCGCTACCACAAACACGCTATAATATCCAATTCGTTCAGACTCCAGTACAGAAATCGCCTCAAACCAGTCCTTCATTTCTACTGAAAACATCTCTTTCCAGCCTCTCGGCCAAGCAACCTCACGAAGCCCTACTTGTTTGATAAAATAGCCTGCTACTTTAAATAAATTCCCTAAATTTCGTTGATTCCAAGTGTACAAATGATAACAGTTTTCTCCCTTTAGATACTCATCACGTATGGAATCATATGGTACTACAAAAATCGCCTTTCCTCCATCTGCCAGCTTTTCTCTTAATCCACTTACGATCTTATATGGTTCAAGGCAGTGCTCCAGTGCATGTGTGGAAATGATCACATCCTGGCTTCCATCTTCAAGCTCAGAAAGATCCGCTACACTTTTGATTCCCAATCCTTCCGCATATTTTCTTGCCACCTCATTGACTTCAATACCGATCTTTTCTTTGCAGTCCAATTTGTCCAAAAGCAGGCCGCCGCCCATGCCAAATTCAGCCACACGATCAGTCGGCTTTATATAATTTTGAAAAAATTCCCGATCCAGTACGGAATCAATTTCCGCACAATGAACCTGCATCAAAAAATAATCTTCGTTATAACGTCCCTCCCCTTCTATACCTGGGAAGTCTAATTGTCTAAAATTAATAAAAGGATAAATTCCTTCCTCCAGCAGCTGCTCTTCGATCTCCGATATTGCTGCACATATAATAATCAAATCATCTGATTTCCGAATTTTTTTATAATCATCTAAAGTATAAGCATTTGTGAACCATGCTTTCCCGCTCTTACATTCTTCTACTACATTTCTGTTATTATCAATTACTCCTGTTACTTCTATATCGCACTCATTCTGAAGCTGATAAAAAACTCTTTTTCCAATTTTTCCTGCCCCAAAAATAAATATTCTTTTCTTTTTACAAAATTTAAGCCAATTTATCTCTTCATTAATATACATGCCAGCACTCCCTTAAATTCTCTCTTCCCTTGCCGTAAAAATCTTTTCATAAAGACGAGGGGAAGAAAAACTTCTTCCCCTCGTCCTTCTCCACAATACTTTTACACCAACGCTTGGTATTACCTAAAACTGTGTAGTAGCTGTAAGTGTAGAACCATCGGTCAGATAAACAGTTATGGTTACTAACTCTCCGCTTAAACCACTTACCCATCCGCTGCTCAATTTGAACTTAAGCGTACCGCCATTTTCTTCGGTCCACTGTGAGGTATCCCAATCCATATTGGGGTCGCTGTCAAGATTGTCAGAAGTTGTGCCGCCCCAGGACAATGTCATTCTATGAGCAAAATTCTTTGCTCCTGTCAGGCCGGTCAACGTAATATCTCCTGCATTTGTAAATGTAATCGGGCCGCCTGCAACTGCATTTTCAGGCTTCTCAATCGTCCATACTAAGCTTACTTTGGGAGGCTCTTCTGTCAGACCTACCCATTTTCCATCATCATTACAGGAACCAGTCAGATTAAATTCATAGGACTGGAAAAGACCGTCAAAGTCATCTTCAAGCTTAGCATTGGATGCTGTAGCATTCAGCTGTTTCTTATATGTTTTACTGTCAGTAGCATATACTACTTCATAATGAGCAGCTGCATCTGTAATAGAAGAGGTTGCAACGATTCCTGCTGACGTAATCGCTGTCTCATTGCCACCCTCCTTCAATGCAAGATAGATGGAAGGAGTTGCTGTATTTGCACCACCGCCGCCAGCCGGAGCACTGGTTACAATATCAATTCCACTCGGTGTTGCCAGCTTTGCCTGAACCTTAATCTCTACATCCATCGTACTCTTGTTGTAAGCCTTGATCGAATCACTCACATCACTGTAAGTTGCAACATCACTTCCGGATGCCGGCTCGTTGCGGAAATACATGGTTTTTCCAGGTATAAAGGATGCAGACGCATACTTTGCCGCATCTGTTTCAGCAATGATTCCTGTGGGGTCCAGAATATAATCAAACTGATTTCCTGAATCTGTAGGCAGAACTACGTTAAATACGTCTGTAGCCTCCACAACGTCCAGAGAGCCTGAACCTTCTCCGCTTCCCTCAGCTGCATTTGCCACTACTCCGCTTCCCAGTACCATTGTACCAGCCAGGACAGCAGCTAAAACTTTCCTAAACTTGTTACTCATGTTTCATCCTCCTTGATTTTTTCTTCCTTGGATTTTTTACACTTACAGAACACTTACTGATTAACCACTATCTGAACAGTCAGCTGTAATGTACTGATATCCTGTTCCTCCTCATCCAGCAGATGATAGGTCAGTATGCAGTCATAGGTCCCTGCCTCCAGTGCAGTGTCCAGCACAATCTCATCCAGATGACTTCCCACCGGCAGAATCGGTGATTCATAGATGGTCTCTCCCGTGTCTTCCCGCACTACATCGAAATAAACGGGATTTGTATTTGTCTGTGCGTTTTCTACATACGCATTTGTGGAAGGAGCATCCCCGCTCTCAAAGTTCCATGTGGAGTTCATCGTGACCTCGTAATATCCAGGCGGAACATATCCTTCCTCTGCAATGCTCTCAAGAACCTCATCCACGTTATCCTCGTTGACTACCACATTACGCCTTTTGGGCTCCTCCTCGTCCTTACCCCGGAACAGCAAAAATATCACCACTCCCAGCAAAGCGACAATCACCACCAGGCACACCGCAAAAGCTATTTTCCCTCCTTTTCCCATTTTTCCGTTTTTTTCTTGTTCCGACACGTTGTTCGTCCTCCTGTCAGTGTATCTATATCAACACCGCCTTTTTATAAGCAAAAAGCTGATGTTCGATATCTGAATTATATAATATTATATATATACTTTACTCAACTATTTTATATATCGGCAACATCTTATCATAACATTAGCTTTCTGTAAAACTTTTTTTAATCGAATCCTGATAAGAAAAAAATAAGAGACCTCTTGTTAAAGCAAAATATCTTTGACGCTTTCCTTATATAATGCTATAATGTAACAGGCATTGGGGGCCAGGATAATCCCCTTTTACTTAACTTCAGGAGGCAATATTTATGGCAAAAAAACTCATCCATATGGATAAAAATAATGCAGCAGCAGTTAAAGACGATTTTACCGAATGGTGTTCCTTCATTATAAATGAAGCAATCGGAATCGGTATTCTTGTTCTTGTCACCCTGTTTCCTCTTTACTTTAATGATGCTTATTATGATATTTTAAGTGCTAAATTTTATTTTTTTGTCCGCTGTATGCTGATTTTAATTTCTGTCGTACTGATTTGTGTCCTGATTATGATATGCATCGACCTCAAAAGCTATGATGGAATGCATACTCAAGAATTTTTGACCCGTCTTCATCCCCGGAACTGGAAGAAGAATTTCCGAATCGCAGATGCTGCGGTTTTGCTGTTCTGGGTGCTTGCCGGCATTTCTACCCTCTTGTCTGATTTTGTATATGAAGCCTTTTGGGGAAATGAAGGACGGTATTCGGGTTTTTATCTAATCAGCTTGTATGTAATCTTATACTTTCTGGTCAGCCGCTTTTGGAAGATCCGAGGCGGATATTTGGAACTCTTTTTGCTGAGCGGTATTATTATGGGTCTTCTTGGCATCGGCGACTATTTTCAACTGGATCCCCTGAATTTCCGGACCCCGGAAAATATTGATGCGCTGCGAAGCTATACTTCAACCATCGGGAACATCAACACCTATACCGCTTATATTGGTATAATCATGGGATTTGCAGCTGCCTTGTTTTCTCTGGAGGAAAAACCGCTTAAGCTTGCCTGGTACTATATCTGCATGGTAATTTCCTTTTTGGCCATGATCACAGGACGCAGCGATAATACCTATTTGAGCATTGGTGCGCTCTTTATCCTGCTGCCTTTTATCTTATTCAAGGATAAAAAGGGTATCCAGCGTTTTCTCATTATCGTTGCCACCTTTTTCTCCACAGCATATCTAATCAGCCTGCTCAACCAGCTGTTTCCCAATCAAGCCTTAGGCGTTGACGGACTTTTCCTCCTGATAACGGGGTTTTCAGGTCTGCCTTTGATGGTGCTCCTTCTCTGGGCCATTGTTATCGGCTTCCGATTTTACCGTATGGATACGGACAAGGTCCCCAAGCTTCTGACTCGTATCTGGGGATGCTTCGTCATTGTGTCTTTTCTGGTTCTGGTGTTCCTGATATGGGATGCAAACATGGGAGGTCACGGATCCAGATACGGCTCACTGAGCAATTATCTTGTATTCAGTGACAATTGGGGCAGCCACCGGGGATATGCCTGGAAAAAAGCGGCATTTCTATACAGAGAGCTTCCTCCCCTGCAAAAGCTTATCGGTTCCGGACCTGATACCTTTGTATGTCTCTCCCGACAAAGGTTTTACTATACCATGCTGGAAGAGGTTGGCGTCTTCTTTGATACCGTTCATAACGGATATCTGCAGTATCTCATTACAAATGGTCTTTTAGGCCTAATCTGCTACATGACCTTTCTGGGTGATACTTTTCGCTGTTTCTTTCAAAACGCAAGAAAGAACCCTTATGTTTTCGGAGCTCTGACAGCAGGCTCCTGTTATGCCCTGCAGACAGTAGTAAACCTGGAGTTACCCATTGTAACCCCCGCATTTTGGCTTCTTCTGGGCATAGGAATGGCGGGGTGCCGTAATAAGTAACCCCCGCCATCATTCTTTCAATATTATAAACTGCCTTATTCAGAAACAGCTTCATCTGCCGCCTCGCCCTTGCCTGGCGGCATCGCCTTTCCCTCTGTATCTGCATCACTGGCTGTTGCCTTGGAAGGTACTTCGCTCACATCCTTGTCTGCGTCGCTGTTCGTCGCCTTTGGTGCTTCCTCACTCGTCTCATCTTTATTTTCATTGTCAGAAGGAGCTTCGGATGGTGTCGCTTTATCATCTGCCGGCACAGTAGAAGGTGTTGCCGCTTCCGCCTTCTCAGGCAGTTCATCTTCATTCTCCGTTTCCTGCTCATCTTCTTTTGAAACAACCTTCCAGGTAACCTTCACTTCAATTTCCATATCCCTAAGCTCATACCAATCGCCTTTTCCATTGGATGCTCCGGTCAGCCAGAAGAAATATCTACCATCCTCATCCGTATCTGCCGCAGCCGGCGGAAGCTCTGTATGAATAATTGCTCCCTCTTCAAGGGTAATCGGCACCGTCGTCTCCCCGTCTGTCAAGGCCAGATAAAGACTTGTACTTGTATCATCCGTGAATTCTCTGTCATCTGTCATAATCAGGCCGTCCGCCATGGAAACCGTAACACTTGCTTTTACCTCCACATCTACCGGAGTATCACCCTTATTGATAATATTCACCGCATCGCTGTCACTGGTATAATCTTCTTCGGCTTTCCCATCAAAACGTTCAAAAAAAAGTGTGGCTCCTTCCTCAAAGCTTTTCCCCCCATAGGCTGCCGCATCTGTTTTTTGAATCAGTTCTTGTGGATCCAGAATAAAATCAAAAATCTGTACAGCAGTAGTAGGCAGAATTACTTGGACAATCTCTTCTTTTTCATCGCCCTTTTCCTCCTCCGCTCCAGGGGGATGCTGTGCTGCCGCTTCTGCCGGGTCCTGCGGCTCTGACTCTGTTGCATATGCTGTCATAAAAGACCCCGCCGCCAATGCCATTGATAAGATTAAGACCATCAGCCCTTGGTAATTCCTCTTCATTTTCATCCTCTCCATCTTTTTACTGCACTATATATCCTATTATATTTTTGTCTTTATCCTAATATCGTCTGTTTCATCATTAAAAATAACAGGAAGAGATTAAATCTCCACATCCTGTATCATCACCGGCTTTCCGGTCTCGCGGTACAGCCACACCAAAGAGCTCCAGTCCCCGTAGTAGGCATCACTAATGCCGATAGCAGGATACATATCCGCTGTATCGTCATAAATCCCGATATCTTTCTCCTGAAACCACTTTTTCAGATCCATATATTGTGTATACAATTCCGTCCGCATAGACAAAAGGGTACTCTCCATCAAGGGATGAGGACGCCAGAGAATTACTACATCCTTTCTGTCCTGAAACAGCAGAAATACCTTCTTCATTTTCTTCAAGTAGGCTTCATTGTCCCGCAAAAGCCCGTTCAAGCTGGTATTGTAGAGGATTACCTTCTTTCCCTCTGTTCGTTCCAGCCACTCTTCCGAAATCTTAACATTTTCCCGGTTCACGGAACGCACCTTATCAATCTTGGGAGAGCCAAGAGCAAGGACCTTTTTCTCAAATCCACCCTGAGGATAAAGCTTGCTGCAATAGCGGATATAGTCCTGCCGTTCCCTTTCTGTTTGTGCAATAATATAATCAGCATGCAGTACGGCGGACGGTGTAGCCATCGCTTCCTCGATCCCCTCCCCGTTTAATACAAAATAGGGCACATACACCAGCTTATCTGTAAAATTCTTCAGATTCTTTGAATAAAAATATGGGTGGACGGAGGTTACATAATTCCCTCCGTCGTAGGGATTGTGTATAAAAATTATATCCGGCATACGGACGCCCAGATCATACTCATCATAACGGGTGACAGGAACATCATCCGGAAAGCTCCGCCCCTCATAATGCTCTTCCCGAAAGCTGCCGTCCGAATCTCTATCGTAATAAGGAATCGGTATCACATAGGCATCACAGTCCGGATCCGCATCCGCCGCCCTCCAAATACTTTCCAGGGAATCCCACATGGAGGCTTTATAGGGCAAAAAAACCGCTTCTGTCCGTTCCGGGACCTCTCTTTCAATCAAACGGCGAATCTGAAGCAGCTCTTTTGCCAAAACGCCGGCCAGCTCCTTTGCCTGATTGGGTTTTTCCAGGACCAGTGTCATCTGATAGAGATTCTCACAATAGACCTCCAGCTCTGACACTGTTTCCGTTCCCTCACCATATAGCTTCTCCATTGTTTCTCCGATGGAAATAGCACTGTCCTGGCAGTCTGACAGCAGCTGAATCAGAGCTTCCCTCTTTTTTGCTCCCTGAGGAAGGCTCATTTTCAATGCTTTATTTGCCTTAATTAATGTATCTGTCATGGAGAGCAGATGCTTTCTCGTAATGCGGCTCATATCTTAGGTACCTCCATATTATTTGATCCATTCCGCCTTCTGGGAATTCAGCAGGGCCTCAAATATCTCCAAATCCTCCACAGAGGTTAATTTAATATTCTTTTCGGATCCCAGAGAAAAATACAGCCTGTGCCCCAGCTCTATCAGCAGCGTGCAGGTAGCCACGGAATTCGTGATCCCCTGTCTCAAGGCTTCCTCGTGAAGCTCCGTCAGCGTTCCTATAGAAGCACACTGGGGCGTCTGCGTTATCTTAAGATTGTCACGGGCAATCTGACTTTCAGAGGTCTCCCCATCCTCCGTACACAGCATAGCTGATGTACACTGCACTACAGAAATAGCATTCCCATGCTGCCCTGCAACCCGAATACAATCGGATATAATCTCCTCTGACACCAGAGGACGAATAGCATCATGGATCAGGATTAAATCCTCCTTTTGATGACGGGACGCAATATCATAGATCCCCTTTCGAATGGACTCCTGCCCATTGGCTCCTCCCGGCACAATGCTTTCCAGCTTTGTAATCCCAAACTGCCGGCAATAAGCGCCCAGAATCTCATTCCAGCCTTCCACGCATACCACAACAATTCCATCAATACAGGGATGCTTCTGAAACGCCTCCAGAGTGTAGATAATCACTGGCTTATCGTACACGTTCAAAAATTGCTTGGGAATATCCTGATGCATCCGCTGTCCGGATCCTCCTGCAATAATCAATGCAATATTTTTCATACTGCCTGCTCCTTTCCCTCGCCGGGCTTAGGCATACGATACAAAGCCTTGAACATCTCCACATCTTCTACGGAATTTAACTTAATATTGAAATCAGAACCTTTGGAAAAATGAATCGTCTCGCCCAAACGTGCGAGCATGCTATTGTTATCTACACAGTGCAGAACATTTTTTTCGATCGCTTCCTGATGTACATGCTCCAAATACTCCAGGCGGTAGGACTGGGGCGTCTGAATCCTTCGTATATGATATCTGGAAATGCTCTCTCTTCCGCTCTGACCGTCTATGGTCAGCATTACGGTATCCATGGAACGGACTGCCGCTACTCCCATCCCCTTTTCTCTGCAGGTACGAATACTGTCCGTAATCAAATCATCTGTCACCAAAGGACGAATAGCATCATGAATCACTACTACATCATCTGGTCTGCATTGCTCCGTCAGCCATACCACACCTCTTCGAATAGACTCCTGGCCGTCCGGCCCGCCCTCCACAATCTTTGCAAGCTTGCTGATATTAAACTGCTTTCCGTATGCCTTCACCATCTCCTGCCATCCGGACAGGCAGGAAACCAAAATCATATCAATCTCCGGATGATTTTGAAATACCTGCAGGGTATATACTATCACCGGACGATTTTCCACAATGACAAATTGCTTGGGAATATCCATTTGAAAACCGGGATCAAAACCTCCCGCCAAAATCAATCCAATGTTCACAGCCATACTCCTTTCGATTTTTACGTATGGGAAAACCCTGACAGCGGTTTCAAAAACATTTACTGCCTCAGCTCTTCAGGAGCGCAAGCCGTTCTACCGCCGGTTGATATTTTTCTTTTGCCGCTTTTTGATAGTATTCCTTGGCTTTCTCCAAGCTTCCGGCCACCTCATACCAGGTGCCGAGATTGTACGCGGCCCGGAAGGATCCTGTACCGCCCACTCCCTGGTTGGCAGGAACCTCCCCAATCTCCAGACACGTGAGATAAGACTGCTCAATCCGAGGCAGGTAGGAAATATATTTCCTGGTATCTGCCAGAATCGCCTTCATATAAAGAATACCGCATGCAAAATGAAAATCCGCATAGCCTTCCAAACGGGTATGCTCCTTTTCTATTATCCCCAATCCTGTATCCCAATCCTGTATCTCAATAAGCGCATAGAGATAATTGATAATACCATTTGCCCGATAGCCTGTTCCCCGCTCCGGTACATGGACATAAAACCTTTCATAATATCGGCAGGCCTCCGGATAACGCTTCAATCCGCGCAGAGTTTCAGCCGCCTGGTACAAAAAATAAGAATCTGTCGGCTCTTTTTCTATCTCCTCAAAAAGAATGGGAAGATTACGTTCCGCTTTTCCCTGTTTCAAATAACCGTCATGTTCAAACAGCAGGGGAACCGACACTAAAGGAAGTTCAGAGTCCACCTGCTCATGGATCCTGCCTGTAAATCTTACTCCTCCGGGAAGAAGTCTGGATACGTACAGATAAGTATAAGCCATCTCCTGCTTTCCTCCCTGCATTTCCTCCATATAATAATTCTTTAATTCTATGGCTCCGATTTTGTCAGGGCACTTCAAAAAGTCCTCCAAATCCTTTCGGCTTCCTTCTGCCAGATACTCATCTGCATCCAGCATCAGATTCCAGTCGCAGTCTGATTGAGAAAGAGCAAAATTACGGGCTGCCGCAAAATCCTGATTCCAGACATAATCCGTCACTACCGCCCCGTAAGCTGCGGCAATTTCTCTGGTTCGATCTGTGGAGCCCGTATCTGTAATATATATTTTATCGGCCAGTCCTGCCGCCTGCTTAAGACAGCGGGCCAGACTTTCTTCTTCATTTTTGACTATCATTACTATGGCCAGGGTACTCATTACGTCAATCCTCCGATTTGCTTCCTTAAACTACATACTGATATATTCTTTATTTTAGAGCAAGCAAAGGGGAATTGCAATGGTTGTTTTTAGCCGGCCAGTATGGATAACAGAAGCTGCTGCATTTTTAAAAGCTCCATATCATCCGGCAGAAGAGGCAGAAGCTGTACGAGTACAGACATGGCCTCCTCATATTGCCTGTTTGTGAGCATAGCTTTCAGTGCTGCTTTCCTCCCATTCCCATGCCCAAAAGCTTTTCTGAGCTATATGAAAACTGGAAGCAGGGCTCCATAACAATCAATGAGTTTGCCAGGCTCTGCAATATGGGAAGAAGCACCATGTACAAACGGATTGGCGAGTATCAAAATGCAGTAAAATACCAAAAAGAAATGGGACTATGAAAAAAAATAAAATTTTTCAGAAAAACACTTAAGTTATTTCCTAATCACACGATAATGTAAATGAAAAGTAATTTTCAGGGTGTCCATTTAAGTGTACTTTACTGGACAATAGCCGGCAGTCCAGAAGCACTTTTTGAGGCATCCAAATAATAACTTTACGGGGAAAAGGATGTTTCCCGCAATTATCAAGGAGGAAAAACTATGAGAATTCAGCACAATATTACTGCATTAAATGCACACAGAAACTTAAGCAACAATAACTCTTTCGTAGGCAAGAACCTGGAGAAATTATCCTCCGGTTACAAGATTAACCGCGCTGGCGACGACGCTGCAGGCCTGGCTATTTCCGAGAAAATGAGAGCTCAGATCACCGGTCTTGAGACTGCTCAGAAGAATGCACAGGATGGTGTATCTCTGGTACAGACCGCTGAGGGTGCTTTGACTGAGGTTCACTCCATGTTAAACCGTATGGTTGAGCTGGCTACACAGTCTGCCAACGGAACCTACTCTACTTTGAATCGCGGTGAGATGCAGAAGGAGATCGAGCAGCTGAAGACTGAGATCAACAGAATCAGCGATAGCGCTAACTTCAACGGCAAGTTCCTGTTCAATGCTGCCTCCGGCGCAACAGAGAAGATTACACTTCATGTAGGTGAAACTTCTGATAATTTCAACCAGATCGGTGTTACTCTTGGCAGAATGGCTACTGATTCTATCGGCAGCACAACCCTTGGAATGGTTGCAGACATTGATATCAGTGATGTGGCTGGCGCAAAGGATGCTATTGACATTGCTAACGCTGCAATCGACGCTATTTCTTCCATGCGTTCCACCTTCGGTGCTCTTCAGAACCGTCTGGATCACACCATCAACAACCTGGGTGTTCAGACCGAGAACATCACCGCTGCTGAGAGCCGTATCCGTGACGTAGACATGGCTAAGGAAATGATGGCTTACACCAAGAATAATATTCTGGTTCAGGCTTCTCAGGCTATGCTTGCACAGGCTAATCAGGTTCCTCAGGGAGTTCTGCAGTTACTGCAGTAAGCTGAATACAAAAAAGTGCCGGTCTTTCAGACCGGTACTTTTTTTGCTAAAATTACTCTAAGAAAATAATTTATTCTTAATGGGACTTTTAATATCAAAATCTAATTCAAATCAAAAAGGAGTAAACTTATTATGAAGCTTCCCCTTACCATTTCACTCTTAGCCTCCAGCCGTACAGCTACACTGGAACGCTGCCTGGATTCTCTGAAGCCTCTGCTGCTGGAGGTTCCGGCAGAGCTTATCGTTGTTTTTACCGGAACGGACGAGCGTGTCCGGCAGATAGCGGAGCGCTATACGGATCAGGTAATCCCCTTCACCTGGTGCAATGACTTTTCCGCTGCCAGAAACGAAGGCTTAAAACGGGCAAAAGGAGAATGGTTCCTTTATCTGGACGATGACGAATGGTTCGAAGACGTGACAGAAATATGTGACTTTTTTAAAAGCGGGGAATATCTCAATTACCGCTCTGCAGCATATGCAAACCGCAATTACACAGATTGGAACGGAATGAATTATACGGATTTCATGGTGTACCGCATGGCAAAGCGCACTCCGGATCTGCGATTTGAAAATCCCATTCACGAAGAACTGCTTCCCTGCAATTCCCCCTGCAGAATGTTTCAGGCCTATGTGCATCATTACGGCTATCTGAAAGATATTCAAAAAGAAAGCACAGGAAAAACAGGCAGAAACATCCCTCTGCTTCTGGAGGATATGGAACAACGGCCTAAATACACGAAAAATTACCTTCAGCTTACACAGGAATACCTTTCCGAAAATGATTTGGAAAATGCGGAGCAGATCTGCCGTAAAGGAAGAACTGTCTGCTCTGACAGCGAAACACTTTACAAGGCCTGGCTTCAAACGTATCTGGTTGAAATTCTTTACAAGAAGCATGCCTATAAGCAGGCAGAAACAGAGGCAGTCTCCATTTTGGAACATGAACAGCCCGTTGAGTTGACGCGCCTGATTCTCTATTCCCTGTTGGTGGGAATCTGTACAGAAACAAAAGAATTTCCTCAGCTTTTGAAATACGGCGCAGCCTTTGAACAGCTTTTGCAGGATATGGAGGAGCATCCGGAGCTTTGGATCAAACAGCGTCTCGGTACCATGAACAAAGACAAGGTAATGAACCCTGAATGGCTCTACCCGGTCCGCCTCAACTGCATCAAAGCTGCATTGGAACAAAAGCAGCCGGAAAAAGCCGCCTATTTTCTAAAGCTCCTGCCGTGGAAGGAGGAATATCGGATTCAGCAATATTATCCGCTTTTGGATCAGTGGAAGGAAGCCTATGCTCCTTGCATGGCAGAGCTGCTCCTTCAACTGCCCTGCGATTCTCATTACCTCCTGCTCCAAAAGCTCCTTTGTCAGGATAAAACCGGGCAGGAGGACGAGGCTTCCCTTCTTTTTCTGTTCCACCAGTGCCTGAAAGAGTTTGAACAGCCTTATTTACAGCAGCAGCTTGTGAAAAAAGCCTTATTAGAACAAATGGATCTGTCTGTACTGCTGGATCGGATGGATCTGGATACTTGGAAGCTCTGCACAGAAAACCTCATAAGCACTATCCCTTACCAGGAAATTTCGGCCTTTTGGGAGTCAGGAAAGATGCTCTTTACCAACTATCCGCTTTATAGCCTTTGGCTGGAAAAACTTCTATGGGAAAAAGAGCTAACCAGGGGATTCCGGATGAAGGCAGAGCTTTTGAAAGCTTTGGAATCCTATGCTGCATGCATTCAATCCTTTTACAGAAAGCAATACCAAGATACTATGTTTGAAGAAGGCCATCAAAACCTCCTCCCGGCAGACTGCCGCATGTCACTTGCTGTTTTGGCGGCATTGGAGGATTGGAGACTGGGAAACTTTTCCAATACGCTCCGGCTGTTCCGTTCAGCTTTGCAAATCTATCCCAAAATGACAGGAGTAGTTCGGGAGGTTCTGCGAATTTTAAAAAATGAGATAGACCATCCCGCGCCGGCGGCAGGTCCGGAGTTTGAACAATTGGCGATTCAGATGAAATCGGCTTTAAAAACCATGCTGGATAACAGTCAATATACAGAGGCTATGCAGGTGCTTTCTCAGCTTATCCCGCTTCTGCCAAACGACATAGAACTAATAAAACTACAGCAACAGCTATTGGAGAAAACCCATTAAACACCATTTCCCACAACAGAACTCAAAAACCTTCTAAAGTCAAAGCCCTGCACAAACTACGGTGGCTTTGCCCCTCGCATCAGCACATGTTAAAGCGAGGCAAAACTCACTAAATGGACATGCCAACACAAGGTGAGCCTTCCGACAAGAAGGTAGCCCGGACCATATCCGCTTATCTTGCCGCCCACAAAAATAAGCCGGTTAAACCATCCTCCAACAACCGGCTTATTTTTACTGCTTTTCTCTCCTAACTATCCTTTCACAAAACCTCTATTCCCCATCCTTCTACACTCGTGACGCCTGCTCCCACCGTTCCTTCTGCCTTTCATGCTCCTCATTCAGCCACGCTATCGCCTCATCAAACCCCTCCTGGGTAAACGGAAACTCCCGAAAGGTCTTTTCCTCCTCCGCCGTAGCCTCAAAACCGTAAGGCTCCGGGTAAACCACCGCCTCCAAAAACTTTTCATCCTCTTCCTTTACAGCCTTCCGCAGCCGGTAACGCATCCCCTGATAGCTCCCGGTATAAACATTTCGGTTTACATAAGGCAATCCCGCCTGTCCATGCAGATCAATCATATCCCCACACTCTCCTTCTCCACCATATCCATCCAGTATACGTTTTCCCTTTCCAAAAGTCAATTCCGGTGGTATCATATAGGAAGCAAAATAACCGGCTGATTTTATAACAGCCTTATCAAACAAAACAAACTCACTCTCAGTAAATAAAGGAATCCCCCTTTGTCCACCGAGTACAATAAAGGAGCCTGCAATGACAAAAAAATTATACGACGAAAACAGTTATCTTAAAGAATTTACCGCCACCGTTACGGACTGCGAATCCACCGCAGACACCTGCCGCATCCTCCTGGACAGAACCACATTCTTCCCCGAAGGCGGCGGTCAGGCCGGCGACACCGGCCTTCTGAACAACTGCGAAGTCCTGGACACCCAGGAAGAAAACGGCCTGATCTGGCACTACACCGCCCTCCCCATCCCTCCCGGCACACACATCACCGGACAAATCAACTGGCAAAAACGCTTCGACCGCATGCAGCAACATTCCGCAGAGCACATTGTGTCCGGCCTGATACACAAACGCTTCCACTATAATAATGTAGGCTTCCATCTGGGCGAAGCCGAAACAACCCTGGACTTCGACGGCCCCATCACCAAAAAAGAGCTTCTAAAAATCGAGCAGGAGGCCAATAGAGCCGTTTGGGACAACCTCCCCATAGAAATAACCTATCCCTCCCCAAAAACGCTTACAGAGCTAAAATACCGCAGTAAAATCGAAATCGAAGGCCAGGTACGCATCGTCACCATCCCCGGCATCGACATCTGCGCCTGCTGCGCCCCCCACGTAAGCCGCACCGGAGAAATCGGCCTCATCAAGCTCACCGGCGTCCAGTCCCACCGCGGAGGCGTGCGCATCTGCCTCCTGGCCGGCGCAAGAGCCTTAACCGACTACGAGGAAAAAGAGCAAAACACAAAAGCAATCTCCGCCCTCCTCTCCGTCAAAGAAAAAGACACAGCCAAAGCCGTCGACCGCCTAAAACAAGAAAACTACGACCTCACCGGCCAAATCCTGAAGCTGAAAAAATCCCTCATCCACCAAAAAGCCGCCGCCATCCCCGACCGTTCGAAAAACGCCGCATTTTTCGAACAAGATATGGACGCCGCCACAGCCCGCGAACTCGTCAACCTCCTCACCAAACGCTGCACCGGCATCGCCGGCGTCTTCATAGGAACCGACGCCACCGGCTACCGCTACATCCTCGGCAGCGCCTCCGAAGACGTCCGCCCCCTGTGCAGACAGCTCAACGAAGCCTTCCACGGAAAAGGCGGCGGCAAACCCGAAATGGTCCAAGGAACCCTCCACGGAACCGAAGAGGAGCTTCGCTCCCTCCTATTATAAAACCGTATCGCCCCCACCAGGACACCACCCTGCATCAATCCCAGCAAAGCCAATGCAAACACATTACCAAAATATCAAGCAGCCCAAACCGCCCCCACAACCAGGGATCAGCCGCAAATAAAGCCCTCCCGCTTTTCCTATATCCCATTGTCCGGCTGTCCGCGTACACGGCGTATGAAATGAACGAACATTACCCCAAAGACAAAAAGCCTTAAACAACCAAAAAGGGTAATGTCCGTTCAGAGCATACGACGTGTACGCGGACCGTCCGAACAAGGATATGGAAAAGCGGGAGGGCTTTATTTGCGGCTGATCCCGTCCCCTCCAAGCATCTTCCAATAAACAGGCAACATCTCCCGCTCCGTCACCCTCTCCTCCAGCTCCCCAAGCGGAATCCACTCCACCCCGCTGTTCTCATCCTCATTCACCCGAATCTCCTCATCTTCATCCGCCTCCAGAAAATAAGTCAGATTCAAATGCTGATGCGAACTCACGTAAACCCCGCGCTTAAAATGCCCCCAAACCGGCAGAATATCCAGACTCTGCGCCTCCTTTCGAATCGGCCGCACCGTCCGAAGCCCCGTTTCCTCCATCGCCTCCCGAACAGCCGTCATCAAAAGATCCGTCTCCCCATCCGCATGTCCCCCGGTCCAGGACCACGACCGGTAAATATTATGATACACCATAAGAAGCTTCCCCCGATCCTGATTAAAGATCAAAGAGGAAGCTGTCATATGAGCAATTTCACACTGTCTTGTCCCAATCGTATCCGGAAACAGCTCCAGATATCGAAGCATCATTTTCCGATCCTGCACCTCCTGTTCACAGACAGGCCGGTAATCCAGAATTTGTCTTAGGTACTCGTGCATTATGCCTCCGCAAAATCATCCTTGCCAACGCCGCAGATCGGGCAAACCCAATCCTCCGGCAGATCCTCAAAAGCCGTTCCCGGTTCAATACCGTTATCAGGATCTCCAACCTCCGGATCATACTCATAGCCGCAAGGCTCGCAAACATACTTCTTCATCGTCATGTCTCCTTTCATTATTCGATATCAGGCCGCTTTTTCCCACGCCTGCCGGATGAATCCTGCCAAAGCAAAAGCTCCTGATCCATCCTACTAGAATATACCAAAAAATCACGCTTTATTCCATAGTATTTTTCATTTTCCCAAAACTTTTTTTAGAAAAAACCCTTGATTTTCCCCGCATTTTCGCATAGTATTCCAAATACGGCAAACAATATCTTGTAATCACTGTTGACAACACCACTATATCTTGTTACAATAGGTTTCGTCACCACCTATCACAGCAATATTAGAAATTGAGGGAAGTTTGATGAAAATTATTAAAAGAAGCGGCAGCGAAGTCGAATTTGATGCCAAAAAAATCGTTCTTGCCGTAACCAGAGCCAATGAGAAAGTAGTTCCCAGCGCACGGATGACTCCCATTCAGATTAAGCGGATTGCGGAGGACGTAGAGAGCGCTGCCGAGAATATGAGCCGTTCCTTAAGCGTGGAAGAGATCCAAGACATGGTAGAGGATCAGATTATGAATCAGCGGGCCTTTGATGTGGCCAGACGCTATATCACTTACCGCTACCGCCGTGCTATGGTTCGTAAGTCCAACACTACCGACGAGCAGATCTTAAGCCTCATTGAGTGCAACAATGAGGAAGTAAAGCAGGAAAATTCCAACAAGAACCCTACGGTCAACAGCGTACAGCGCGACTACATGGCCGGCGAGGTGAGCAAGGACATCACCAAGCGTATCCTGCTTCCTGCGGAGATTGTGTCCGCCCACGATCAGGGAATCATTCATTTCCATGATGCGGACTATTTCGCACAGCATATGCACAACTGCGATCTGGTCAATCTGGAGGACATGCTTCAGAACGGAACCGTTATCAGCGGCACCATGATTGAGAAGCCCCACAGCTTTTCCACTGCCTGCAACATCGCCACCCAGATCATTGCTCAGGTAGCCTCCTGTCAGTACGGCGGGCAGAGCATCAGCCTGACCCATCTGGCTCCCTTTGTAGACACCAGCCGCAAGAAGATCCGCAGACAGGTAGCGGACGAGCTTCACTCCATCCACGAGGCCGTTACCGAGGAGGAGATTGATTTTATCACGGAAAAGCGTCTGCGGGAAGAGGTGCGCAACGGCGTGCAGATGATTCAGTATCAGGTAGTTACCCTGATGACCACCAATGGACAGGCCCCCTTTGTCACCGTCTTTATGTATCTGGGCGAGGCCCAGAATGAGCAGGAAAAGAAGGATCTGGCTCTGATCATTGAGGAAACCCTGCGTCAGCGCTACCAGGGCGTGAAAAATGAAAAGGGGACCTGGATTACCCCCGCATTTCCAAAGCTTATTTATGTTCTGGAGGAGGATAATATCCACGAGGACAGCAAATACTACTATCTGACCCAGCTTGCGGCCAAATGTACGGCCAAACGCCTTGTTCCTGATTATATTTCCGAAAAAATCATGCTGCAGAACAAGGTTGACAAAAACGGCGAAGGCCATTGCTACACCTGTATGGGCTGCAGAAGCTTCCTCACCCCCTATGTGGACGAGAACGGAAAGCCCAAATATTACGGCCGCTTTAACCAGGGCGTTGTCACCGTCAATCTGGTGGACATCGGATTGTCCGCAGAAGGCGATATCGACCGGTTCTGGGAGATTTTTGACAAACGTATGGAGCTTTGCCACAGAGCGCTCCAGTGCCGCCATGATCGCCTGAGCGGAACCCTTTCCGATGCGGCCCCCATCCTCTGGCAGCACGGCGCACTCCTTCGTCTGAAAAAGGGCGAAACCATTGACAAGTACCTTCACGGCGGATATTCCACCCTTTCCCTGGGCTATGCCGGCCTGTGGGAGTGTGTCTACAGTCTGAACGGCAAGAAGCTTACGGAGCCGGAAGGCGAGGCGCTGGGCCTTGAGATTATGAAAAAGCTCAATGAATATACGGCAAAATGGAAGGCGGAGGAGCAGATTGATTACTCTCTCTACGGAACGCCTCTGGAAAGCACCACCTACAAATTTGCCAAATGCCTGCAGAAGCGCTTCGGCATTGTAAAGAATGTAACGGATAAGAGCTACATCACCAACAGCTATCACGTTCATGTAACCGAGAATATAGACGCCTTTGAAAAGCTGGCCTTAGAAGCCAAGTTCCAGGCCCTTTCTCCCGGTGGAGCCATTTCCTATGTGGAAGTTCCCAATATGCAGAATAACCTGGATGCCGTTCTCTCCGTGATGCGATTTATCTATGACAACATCATGTATGCGGAGCTGAACACCAAGAGCGATTACTGTCAGGTCTGCGGCTATGACGGGGAGATTGAGATCCAGGAGGACGAGCACGGCAAGCTTATCTGGAAATGCCCCAACTGCGGCAATGTGGATCAGAATAAGATGAATGTGGCCCGGCGTACCTGCGGCTATATCGGAACTCAGTTCTGGAACCAGGGACGGACGCAGGAAATCAAGGAGCGGGTGCTTCATTTATAAAGCTTCACTTATAAGCCGTCTCCCTTGCGGAATCCGCTGTTGTTTGAGTAAATTGATACCGGAATAAGCACAGGAATTTCCGGTGCCCCAGTGTACGGCCTGATTACCAGGCAGGCCGTACATCAGCGAATATTATGGCTGCCGCAGGGTATCTTCCCGGCGGCAGCTCCTTTTTGCCCTGTGATATGGAAAAACCAGGCCGGAAACAGACACAGGAATTTCCGGTGCGGACTGCCCGGCCACAGGGCTTTTCGGAAAGGATTTTTAATATGAATTATGCAGTAATTAAAAAAAATGATATTGCCAACGGCCCCGGTGTACGGGTGTCCCTCTTTGTAAGCGGCTGCCGTCACCACTGTAAGAGCTGCTTTAATGCGGAAGCATGGGATTTTGCTTATGGCGCCCCTTTTACGGATAAGACCATTGAAGAAATCCTTACCGCCCTTGCGCCCGACTATGTGGCGGGACTTTCTCTGCTGGGGGGCGAACCATTTGAGCCGGAAAATCAGGAGGCGGTTCTTCGTTTGGTAAAGAAAGTTCGGCAGCGTTTTCCTGAAAAAACGATTTGGTGCTATACGGGATTTACTTTGGAAAAAGATCTTTTTCCCGGACATGTGGGCACGCCCGAGACCGCGCGGGAGTTGCTCTCAAATCTGGATGTACTGGTGGACGGAAAATTTGTGGAGGAATTAAAAGATCCGGGGCTTTTGTTCCGCGGCTCTTCCAATCAGAATATCATTGACGTTCCCCAATCTTTAGAGCAGGGACATATGGTACTCCTTCCCGGGAAATGGTACCGCACAATGGGAAGCGGAAATATTGATGAGGCTTAACTTGTATCATAGCTGCTCTTATCACAGCTTCTTGTATCATAGTTTCTTGTATCATAGCTTCTCTTACCGCAACTTTTATTCATAACTCTTATTCTAGTAAAAATCTTCTGGACTGTTCGCCCAAAGCGCGCTAAAATAGAGTACGATTACGTAAGAGGAGCTGTTATTATGATCAATGAAAATAAGAACTGGTTTTTAAAGGGACTGCGTGACGGTATCCCCATTTCGCTCGGATATCTGGCTGTGTCCTTTACTCTGGGAATTGCCGCGAAAAATGCCGGTTTTACCGCTTTTCAGGCCATGCTCACCAGCCTCACCAACAATGCCTCCGCCGGACAGTTTGCCGGCTTTACATTGGTGGCTGCCGGGGCCGGATACCTGGAGCTGGCCGTGATGGAGCTGGTGGCAAATGCCCGGTATCTTCTGATGTCCTGCGCCATGAGCCAGAAGCTGCACCCGAGTACCTCTCTTTTTCACCGGTTGCTGATCAGCTTTGATGTGACGGATGAGATATTCGGCGTATCCATGAGTGTTCCGGGAAAGCTGAATCCCTTCTACACCTATGGTCTGATTGCCATTGCCGCCCCCGGCTGGGCTTCGGGTACTTATCTCGGGGTGCTGATGGGCAATCTTCTGCCGGTGAATGTGGTACGGGCTTTGAGCGTGGGACTTTACGGAATGTTTCTGGCTGTGATTATTCCGCCGGTCAGAAAAAGCAAGGTTCTGGCCGGGGTGATTTTTGTTTCTATGGCGGCCAGCTTTGCCTTTACGAAGCTGCCCCTGATTGCGGATCTGTCCACCGGTACGCGCACCATTCTGCTGACGGTGCTGCTTGCCGGAGGCGCGGCTGTTTTATTTCCTGTGAAGGAGGATGAGGAGGCATGACGCACAATATTTATCTCTATATTCTGGTTATGGCGGCTGTTACCTACACCATACGTATGCTTCCGCTGGTGCTTATACGCAAGGAGATTACCAACCGCTTTATCCGTTCGTTTCTTTTCTATGTGCCCTATGTTACCCTGGCTGTGATGACCTTTCCGGCGATTCTGTCCGAGACAGGAAGTGTCTGGTCCGCCTGGGCCGCTCTCCTGACGGGGATTGTTTTGGCATGGAAGGGGAAAAGTCTCTTACAGGTATCGGTGTGCTCCTGCCTGGTGGTGTTTGTGCTGGAGCTGTTTCTTATATAATGTTTCAATGGCTGCCGACCTATTTTTCGGCAGCCATTAAGCATCGCATGTTTTCTTTGTTAATTTCCCAAACTATCTGAAACAAAGCTTATGTTTTTCTGCTATGTGAGTTTAGACAGAAGTGCCATATTCATCAATAAACCTCTTCAGCTCTTCTGCCAGCATATAAACGGTAGTTCCCGGATCGTACTCCGACGGCCTGTTTTTCTCCTTATTAAAATCCGCCATTCTTCGTTTCGCATGCTTTATAGCCAGATTTACGCCATCATAAGTATCCACCATATCGTAAATATTTTCATAATTCTTTTGATATTTCCCATCACCCAAATTATATTGTTTGAATATTTCATCAAGCTTTTTATTCCATTCATCTCTATGCAAAGCGGAATCACTGTAATTAAAATGCAGATATATCCAATATTCAAAGGACTGGTTACTCCATGCTGCTTTATAACCTTTCCTGGCTGCTTCCATGATTGCCTGATCAAAATCCTCAAAATCGTCCTTGTCAAATACAACCCATATGTTTTGATAAACGATTTTTGCATCCTTCACAAGCTGTTCCGTAACCTCAATTAGCTTTCCTGTGGCACAGCCCTCTCCATGTATCTCAATAAGCGGAGCTTCCACCACATCAACCACACCGCCAAGCTTCTCTTTTATTAATCTCTGCATCCCTTTAAAATACAAAGGCTCCGTGCATTTCCCCTCTGTTACAATTAAAAAGGAATTGGCTCTTGGGTTTTTATATTCATACTGCCTGCGTTTCCTGTCCTCGCGTCTCTTTTTAAAAAGCTCGTCACTCCCCAATTATACACCCTCTTTCATAACAAATTCCTTGAGAAGCGGAATCCCGCCATATACACCGGCCAGATAATCTTTTTCGAAAGAAGCGTCGGAACGAACTTTAAAATCCGACAAAGCCGACAGCTCCGAATAACCAAATTCATCCTTTTGAACAAACCAAATCTGATCTCTCCTGAAAAATTTTCTGTCCATCAGTGTTGTGTCATGTGTGGTATAAATTAATTGAGCTGTCGAATCCTCATCATAAAACAAATCAATAATGAATTTTAAAAGTAATGGATGAAGCTTAATATTTAATTCATCTACAAAAATAGAACTGTTGCTTAGTATCGCCGCACGCGCATATATAAACAGCATAATGCTTTTAATCGTTCCTTCGGATTCATCATACAGATTTAAGAGATAATCTTCCCCATCCCTCCCCTTATGATAAGATATAAATAAAATTTCCTTTTCACTGTCATCATACGTAATATTCTCAATCCCCGTATCAATTGCATTTAAAAACTCAATCAGCTTTTCTTTCTCACTCTTGCTGTCTATCACCTTAGGCAAAAATGTATGAAGCATTCTGGTGTCCTCGCAAAAATCTGTGGGAACCACTAAGGTATCCATAATGCCATAATACACCTCTTTAAATATCTCTGTTTTTAATTTTAGCTTGTTAAAAAAAGACAAAACCAATGTCTCTACCGGAATCTGCTCTTTATATATATCACATTCCTTTCTCACCGTCGCGCCAAAGTCTACAATATCCGTTGTTCTTTCAAATATAGTTGCCGTCCTGTTTGTCTCCAGATTTTTCCTGTAAAGCCATTCTGCCACAATGCACTCCGCATTATATTCAAATCCGTAACGGTATTCAAACGCTCCGAGAATCTCTACAATTTGAAATTCCGAATTTTCTCTGCCCTTTTCAAATTTAAAGGGATTGTAATACTCTTCTATTGCCGTATTGGTGCCGTCTTCCACATTATTTAAAGATTCCACAATAATTCTCTGGAAATAATTCATTGCAAGATATAAATTCGATTTTCCGCTGGCATTTGCCCCATAAATAGCGGCAACCTTGAGAAATCGTTCTTTCGTCCCAATATCAATCAAATTGCATTTGTGCTCTTTATATGCATTGATTGCGGTCATATCCAATATGGTTTCTTCTTTAAAAGACAAAACATTTTTCATCATAAATTGCACCAACATACAACAGCACCTCCTTACCTTATATAATATACCGTTTTTCTAACCTTATGTCAATTTTTTTGTGAAATTTTCACATTTTTATCTTTTTAATATCAAAATATCTCTTGTAAAGTAAACTTTTAAACTCCTGTTTTCACATCTAAATTTTCAAATTTCGGATTCCCGCCTCCAAATTGTCTTTTACATAAAAATATCTTTTACCAGGTGAAAAGCCAAATTACCAGAGAATATAACAAAAGGAAAGAAAAAACAGGACGATTGAAGAATAGGACGCAGATATGGAAATATCAGCCGCCTCATTCTGCAATTGCCCTGTCTTTTATTTTAAATCAACGGGTTCCCCCACTAACGCATCATGTACTAAAAACCGCCTTTTAGCTTAAACCTCCCCACAAGCCCCTTCATAAGCTGTGACTGGCTGGAAAGCTCTTCGCTTGCGGCCGCGCTCTCTTCCGCGGTTGCCGAGTTTGTCTGAACAACGCTGGAAATCTGATCTATTCCCATCGTAATCTGGGAGATAGCATCTGCCTGTTCGCTGCTGGCCTCTGAAATCTGTCCGATAATGCCTGTCATTTGATTTACAGCATTTACGGCCTGAAGCAGAGACTGCGCTGTCTCTCCGGCAATCTGGGTTCCGTTTTCCACTGCCTTTAATGAATTTTCAATCAAAGCGGAGGTATTATTGGAAGCTTCCGCACTTTTGCTTGCCAGATTGCGGACTTCGTCGGCAACTACGGCAAAGCCTTTTCCGGCAGTACCTGCCCGGGCAGCTTCTACAGCCGCGTTCAGGGCAAGAATATTGGTCTGGAACGCAATGTCTTCAATGGTCTTAATGATTTTTCCGATTTCACTGGAGCAGCTGCTGATATCGCCCATCGCCTGTATCATCTGCTGCATTTTTTCGTTGCTTATATTCATTTCCATGCTGACGCTGCCTGCCGTGGCATTGGCCTGCCGTGCATTTTCCGCATTCTCATTTACCTTGTTGGAGATCTCATTGATGGAGGCCGCCAGCTCCTGCACGGAGCTTGCCTGCTCGGTTGCTCCCTGGGAAAGAGCCTGGGCGCCGCTGGACACCTGCTCCGATCCGCTTGCTACCTGGGAAGAGCTTTGGCTGATTTGCAGCATTGTGTCGTTGAGCTTTTCCGCAATGCCCCGGAAGGACACAAGCAGCGGATAGAAGCCCCCCGTATATTCCTCCTCACAGACAGAATCCACCGTAAAATCTCCGGCTGCCATTTTAGCAAGGAATTTATTTTCATCATCTATAATAACCTGAAGCTTGCGGATCAATCTGCGTACCTGCTCCGCGAGAACTCCCATCTCATCCTTGGAGGTATAGGAAATCTCCACGTCCAAATCACCCTCCGCCATCTTCGTAGCGGCATTCTCGATTTCGGAAATCGGGAACTTAATAAGGCGTATAATCACAAATGAGAAGAACACACCCACAATAATAATCGCAATGATAATTAGCGTCATAAGGAGGGTGGCAGTTCTGTAAAGGGAGAAGCTTTCCTCCGTTGCCGCGTCGCTGCCCTCCGTATTGTAGGTGACAATCTCCTGAAAGGCGCCGTTTAAAGAATTGTAAAGCTCTACACATTCGCCCTCCAGAATGGCACGGGCCTCCTCCTTACGGCCCTGCTTGGCTAACACCTGTATTTCATCGTCCGCTTCCCTGTACTGAGTCCAGAGGTTCACTGCATTATTATAGAAGCCGCTTTCCTCTTCGTCGATTAATTCCTTATATGCGGCTAAGAGAGTATCCATTTCCCCCTTCTCCTTTTGAAGATACTGAAGGCTGGATGCTTCTGCGTCATCAGAAATTGCGGTAAGATACCCTAATTCATTCAAACGGATATTGGAAAGGGTATTGGTCAGGTCCCTTGCCGTATCAATACTGGGAAGCCAGCTTGTTGAAATATCGTCTGTCATCTCGTTCATCCGGCCCATAAGATAGAATGACATGCCGCCGATAATAAACATACCAATCAGCGCAACTCCTATGAGGATATAAAGCTTTAATCGGATTCTTAAATTTCTTATGTAGTTGATCATGTCTCCAGTCTCCTTTTTTGTTCTGTTGTCCGCAGCTTCCGATTGTGGAAAATCATCCTTCTTTTCCATGTCTCTTATTTTCCGCACAACATGTTCAAAAATATATCGGCATAATTTTTCCTTTTGATAAGGGGAATCCATATATCAATCTCTGGCATTTTCACCACATTTTCAAAAATAACCCATCCGAAGGTCTGCAAAGATTCGGGGTGAGCTGTTTTTGTAACTTTTCGGTAAAATCCGCCAATGCTTTGCCATGTCTGGTCTTCACTGCGATACAGCCTTTTTTATCAAATTCTTTCGCTATGAGATAACACATAATCCAACACCGCCTCACATTATTGCCCTCTTAATATTTTTACCACTCTCAGACTCGCTCAGGCTTCTCCGCACTCATATTCACACTTCCTCTGAAATTTCTGCATTTTCAGAAGAAAAGCTGAAAATCTTCTCAACAAAATCTGTCCGCCTCTGGTTTGGAATCAACTGCGTATAATAAACATCCCGATCATACGTTATCTCTAAAACCGGTGTTTCTTTTTTCCTGTTCAATATGGAGTAGTCCATATGGCTGAACATTGTTGCACTCAGGATCAGATCACAGCCAAAGTTCCGCCCAAATGAAGAAGCTATATATAAGTTCTGAAAAGTAAGGTTTTCATCCTCCTTCTTTATCATAAACTCAGGTATTTTATAAACCCCTACCATTTCCGGCTTTCTTCCAAAACCACTTAACAAAAACTTTTTATCAACTAACTGTACTGTCGGAAAGACTATTTTCAACAACCCTTCACTTCCACACCATACAGGTATATCAGCACCTGTATCCAGCATTCACTTAATCTGCCTGTCGGTTGGGGTTTTTGTTGTAAATACAGGCTTTGCGCTTTTATTACTTAACTGCAAACTTAAAGTCTTCGACATTTACAATTCCAACCCCGCTTTCCTCTGTTGTCCTCTCATAGCTGATCTTTTTATTTTCTTTATAACAGGAGATGACAAATTCATCTACTTCCGTATCATCGCATACACCAATCAGTTTACCTGATCTGATAAATCCAGCTTCCGTCAATTCCGGGTCTTCCACGATCACCCACTTACCGGGAAATTTCTCGACAAGTTTATCCCAGGTATAGAATTTCTCATCTTTGATCATCCTCTAAAACCTCCCTGAATATTATGGAGTCCTCCTGCGGCTGACTCTCCCATATCTGTATCATTTTTTACCAGAATAACAAGATGCACCGACCTTCGCCACAAAATCCCCTGCTGCTTTTTGTATAAAGTAACAGGGGATTTCCTCTTTATCAATACCTGTAAATCAAACCGCTATTGTCTCGTCACCCAGCAAACTACTTCTGAGTAATCGCCGCCTGCGCAGCCGCGAGTTCCACCAGATCGTGGGCCGGGCGGGCCGGGCCGGCTTCGACACCGAGGGCATGGTCATAGCACTCGCCCCCGAGCACGAGATCGAGAACCACAAGGCGATGCTGAAGGCGGGCGACGACCCGAAGAAGCAGCGGAAGGTGAAGAAGAAGCAACCGCCCGAGGGCTTCGTCAGCTGGAACAAGCAGACCTTCGAGCACCTCATCGAGAAGCCGCCGGAGAAGCTCACCCCCCGCATGCGCATCACCCACTCCATGGTGCTGTCGGTGGTGAGCCGCGGGGGCGACGCCTGGGCCAACGTGCACCAGCTGATCGCCGACTCGGCCCAGAGCCCCGAGGAGAAGATCAAGCTGAACGCCCGGGCCGACGAAATATTCGCCACGCTGCTGGAGGCGGGCGGGGACTTTGAGGACGTCTGCGCCCAGCTGCGGCTGTACCAGGCGGCGCTGCGGACCTGCTTCACCCTGGAGAACTTCGACAACCTCATTAAAAACGGCCGGATGCGCCCGCTGGTGGGGACGCTGCTCCACTCCCTGGGCATCCACGTCATCGCCGACGCCACGCCCCAG
>OFFQ01000104.1_pt1 | contig 77271 bp, 66 predicted proteins | sample 1521411 | NCBI WGS metagenome assembly OFFQ01 (sample SAMEA3504110, study PRJEB24116) | mouse gut metagenome | biome: mouse gut; feature: mouse-associated habitat; material: faeces | place: Denmark | collected 2011 | reverse complement strand
GTCGCTATCCGTAGAGCTCGTTCACTCGCTAACGGCTACCGCTCCCCCATACCCCTACATTGCTTGTTTTTCTTTCAGAAAAACAAGAATATATGTTTTATAGGTAATTAATTATCAACCTCTTTCTATAACAAAGCAAAAAGTTTTGAGAGAGGGTATAGGGAGAGAACTTTTCTAAAAGTTCTTTCCCTGTAAAAAATAAAAATTAAAGCAAAAAGCCTTACAAATTGTAAGGCTTTTTAATTAGTTATTTCTTTATGAACTATTTTGTCAAATCAACAACCTGCCATGGCAGACCAAATTTATTGAGCTGTTCCATAAATGGGTCAGGATCCATTTGTTCCATGTTCCAAACGCCCGGTTTCATCCATTTTCCCTGTACCATCATCATGGCGCCAATCATGGCAGGAACACCGGTTGTATAGGAAATTGCCTGAGAACCCAGTTCTTCATAGCATTTTTCATGCTGGCAAATATTGTAAATATAATATTTCTTTTCTTTGCCGTCTTTAATACCCTGCATAACACAGCCGATACAGGTTTTACCCTTGGTAAGGGGACCAAGGCTTGCCGGGTCAGGAAGAAGCTTAGCCAAAAACTGGATAGGAACAATGGATTGTCCTTTATATTCAACAGGTTCAATCCCCAGTAAACCGACACCGCCAAAGACTTTCAGGTGATTGAGATAATTATCGGAGAAGGTCATCCAAAAACGTGCACGGCGTATGCCTTTGAGATTTTGGACAAGGGATTCCAATTCCTCATGATACATGAGATAACAATTTTTAGGTCCGATACCGTCAGGAAAATCAAAACTCATTTTCCAAGAAAGGGGATCTGTTTCCACCCATTCGCCGCGTTCCCAGTAACGACCGCGGGCAGTAACTTCACGGATATTGATTTCGGGATTAAAGTTCGTTGCAAAAGGGAGCCCGTGGTCACCGGCATTTGCATCAATAATATCAAGAACATGCACTTCATCAAGCAAATGTTTTTGTCCATAGGCGCAAAAAACATTGGTAACACCGGGGTCAAAGCCGCTGCCTAAAAGTGCCATCAGTCCTTTTTCTTTGAATTTATCCTGATAAGCCCATTGCCATTTATATTCAAATTTTGCAAGATCAAGAGGTTCATAATTGGCAGTATCAAGATAATGGACATGACATTCCAGGCATGCGTCCATAATGGTAAGATCCTGATAAGGAAGTGCAACGTTGAGCACCATAACGGGCTGTACTTTTTTAATCAATGCAACAAGCTCTGAAACATTATCAGCATCAACAGATGCAGTATGAATGGTAACACCATACCGTTTTTTTACCGATTCTGCTATTGCATCACATTTTGCTTTTGTACGGCTAGCCAAATGGATTTCTGTAAACACATCCTTTGCCTGAGCACATTTATGTACAACAACAGAACTTACACCACCTGCACCGATGATTAAAATTCTTGCCATAGTTTCACTCCTTTATGTCCTATAAATCTTATCGTTCAAAATATGTGTAGCCGCGCATGCCGTTTTCAAAAGCTTGCATAATAGCAAAACGTTCAGTTGGGGTAATCCATTTATTGCGTACGGCACGTTCGGCATTATGTCTGATATTTTCCAAAATTCTGCGCGGATCATATTCAACATAGGCTAAAATATCAGAAACGGAATCCCCGCTGATTTCACGGACAAATTCGTAGTTGCCGTCATCTTGAATACGAATGGAAACAACATTGGTATCTCCTAAAAGATTGTGTAAATCACCCAATGTTTCCTGATAGGCTCCCACTAAAAATACACCCAGATAATATTCTTCGCCGTCATTGAGTTCATGCAGTTCCAAAGTATTTTTCATACCCTGCATATCTATAAAATTATTAATTCTGCCGTCACTGTCACAGGTCATGTCAGATAAAATACCGCGGCGTTCCGGATATTCGCCAAGACGGTGCACAGGCATAATCGGAAAGACCTGATCAATAGCCCAAGAGTCCGGAAGTGACTGGAACACACTGAAATTACAGTAATAAATATCAGCCAGCGTGGAATCAATTTCCTGCAGCTCTTTTGGAACAACTTTGAGCTTATGTTTTTCTTCTGCAATGGCGCGCATAATTGCCCAAAAATAACGTTCTGCAAGGGTTCTTTGCCTGAGTGTTACACGCCCGGTAATAAAATGCTGGCGGGTTTCATCATAATAATACATGGCGTCATTGTAACATTCCTGCAAACTTCTGATATTCACATTTTCAAGGGTTTCTTTTAAATTGACAATGGACTCAGGCGTATCTTCCGGCAATTTTTCCGGCAAATTGCCAATTTCGATAAGACTGACGTCTAAGATATTGAAAAGTAAAATGGAATAATAGGCAACGGTAGCTCGTCCTGATTCAGTAATAATATGCGGATGCGGAATATTTTGTTCATCCATAATAGTCATAACAGATTCCACAACGTCCGTACAATATTCATTGAGGGAATAGTTGCGGGAGCTGACGTAATTGGTATGGGAACCGTCATAGTCAACAGCAAGTCCGCCACCAAGGTCGATATAACCCATACCGGCACCTTCCTGAACAAGTCCTGCATAAATTCTGCTTGCTTCCATAACCGCAGAACGGATATCACGGATATTGGGAATTTGTGAGCCTAAGTGGTAATGCAAAAGTTTGAGGCAATCAAGCATATTGTTGTTTTTAAGCGTATCAACAACATCCACAATTTGTGCTGATGTCAAACCAAAAGAGGAGCGTTCTCCGCCTGATTCTGCCCAGTGCCCGGTGGTGGCTTTGGTACTGAGTTTGACACGTACCCCAATTTGAGGAGTAACATGGAGTGCTTTTGCCCGTTCAAGGATAGTATCAAGTTCTCCAGGCATTTCCAGAACAAAAATGCAATTATAGCCAAGACGCATGGCATTTAAACCAAGGTCAATAAATTCTTCATCTTTATAGCCGTTGCAAATAAGACAGGCTTTTCTGCTTTTTACCTGCGAAACAGCCGCAATGAGTTCTGCTTTTGAGCCAACTTCGAGCCCATGGTGGAAGCTTTTTCCAAAATCAGCAATTTCTTCAACAACTTGCTGCTGCTGATTGACTTTAATAGGAAAAACACCGCGGTATTCTCCTTTATAGCCAAGCTGGGTAATGGCATCATGGAAAGAATGGTGTATAAGAGAAATTTGTGAATCAAGGATATTTTCAATACGTAAAAGGACGGGCATAGTATAGCCGCGTTCTTTTATTTGCTGGATAATTTCATAGACACTGATTTCCGGTCCGCCTTTCATGCCAAAGGGACGTATGGTCACTTCACCTTGTTGATTAATATTAAAATAACCTGCTCCCCAGTTATTGATTCCGTATAATTCCGCTGAATCTTCAACATCCCATTTTTTTTGTGAAGTTTTTTTTGCCAATTTCATTATCCTCATAAAAGATGATGTAGTTATTGTTCTATAGCTTAATTTGCAGTATATGTCACGGATATTTTATCGAAAAAAAATCTTTTTTCCCTGACAATTATATGATAGGTTGATGTCAGGTGAAATTTATGCATGAAAAATATATTTTACATGTGGATATGGATGCTTTTTTTGCGTCCATTGAGCAGCGTGATAACCCGGAATACAGAAATAAACCGCTTATTGTCGGAGGAAGAACAAGAGGGGTGGTTTCAACCTGTTCGTATGAGGCAAGAAAATTCGGTATTCGCTCTGCCATGCCTATTTTTGAGGCTAAACGCAGATGTCCCCATGGAATTTTTATTTCTCCCAGAGGAAAAGTTTATCATGAAGTTTCCAAAGAAATTCATGCTGTTTTGCAAAATTATTCACCTTTGGTTGAAATGGCGTCCATTGATGAGGCGTATCTTGATATTACGGGGCTTGAAAATTTATTGGGGAGCCCCCTCGAGATTGCCCGTGCTTTGCAACAGGAAGTCTTTATAAAAACCAATGGGTTAACATGTTCCATTGGCATTGCACCTATAAAATTTTTGGCAAAAATTGCTTCCGATGAAAAAAAGCCCCATGGAATTTTTATGATTTCCCATGCGGATATGCCGAGTTATTTAAAAGAGTTATCCATTGCAAAAATTCCCGGAGTCGGGAAAAAATTTTTAGAAGAATTGAAAAAATTAGGCATAAAAAAATGTGCTGATGTCATAGGTTTGGAGAAAACGTTTTGGGAACAGAAATTTGGCAAAGCCGGAATTATGCTTTATGAGCGGGCAAGCGGAATTGATGAAAGAGAAGTGCAACCTTTTACTGAACGAAAATCAGAAAGTGCAGAAACAACCCTTGCTGAAAATATTACGGATAAAGCAGTATTGAAAAAATGGCTTCTCGTGCATGCCGAACGTGTAGGAACCGGTCTGAGAAAGCAAAATTTAAAAGGCAGAACTATCAGTATAAAAATTAAATTTGCCGATTTCAAACAAATAACACGACAATTAACCCTTGATAAACAAACAAATGCAACTGATACCATTTATCAAAACGCCTGTTTGCTGCTTGATGAAATTGTCCTTACAAAGTCAGTACGATTAATTGGACTTGGCGTATCAGGCTTTGATGAACTTACTGAAAATAAACAACTTTCTTTGTTTTCCGTACTTGATGACAAGGAAGAAGCAAAAGAATATATAGAAGAAAAACGCAATCATTTGGATGCGACCCTAGATATTTTACGGGAAAAATACGGGAAAACAGCCGTCATCAGAGGAAAGCTGTTTTCCAAAGAATAGATCATCGCTTTTTGTATCCTTGCCGTTGTCAGGAGAACTCGCAAGCTCGTTAAATGCTGCTGCAAAATCATTTTTTGCTGACAGCTGCTGTTTTTTCCTTTAGCATTGCATAAATCATAGCAAAATCCCACCGGCTAAAAGAAAGCCTTTTTCATCATAAATGGCAAGGATTTGCCCGGAGGCATATATTTGTTTTTCTTCTGTAAATTCAATAAACAATTGTGTGTGTTCATCGCTGAGCAATGGGGTGATAGTTTGTAGTTTCATTGCAGTATCGGGGTTATCAATTAAAACTTCAAGTTTTTCTTTATTATTTTTCAAATATACATTGCAAGGACTTTGTTTTTCTCGAAAGCGTGTGCGGGCATAGAGCTGTCCTGTCCATAAAGAAGGCGGAACGAAAAAATTGAGCCTGTCAGCCAACGCAAATTTGGTGTTAACAGCGTCCTTTGTGCTTACAAAAAGGCTATTTGTTTTTTTATCACGTTTGATAACATAGAGAGGTTCAGACCAAGCAATGCCAAGCCCTTTTCGCTGTCCCTCCGTATATGCCCAAAGCCCTTTATGCTCTGCAATTTTTTTTGTATTCTTTGTGTTACTGTCAAAATAAAAAATATCACCATGATTATGGGCATCAAATTGAAATTCTTTGCCGTAAGAAATCAAAAAAGAACGGTAATCATCATGAGGAACAAAGCAGACTTCCTGACTTTCTTTAGGGCAGGGTACAGGAATATTTTTATTTGCAAGTTCCTGTATGATTTCTTCTTTTGTTTTTTCCGCCAAGGGGAAAAGGGCAGACTGCAAATTTTTGAGCGGAGTGAGGGCTAAAAAATAACTTTGGTCTTTTTTATCATCTTTAGCGCATTGAATACTCATGCCGAAAGTATTTGTCAGGGAATTTTCAAAGGGGACCAAGCGTACATAATGCCCTGTTGCAAGTTTTTCAGCTCCGAGTTTCTTTGCATATTCTAAAAGTTTGCCAAATTTCATGCTTTTATTGCATAGAGCGCAAGGGTTTGGCGTTTGGGCATTTTGATAAAAATCAAAAAAAGGAAAAATAACGCTGGCATTAAATTCTTTCCGCAAATCTGCAACATGAAGAGGAATATTGAGGGAATGACACGTATTTTTTAAAGCAGGAATAACGTCATATTCCGTATCAATAAAACGTGCATGCAGAGCAAAAACTTCATGTCCTTGTTCTTTTAATGTAATAAGCGCATAGAGGCTGTCTATGCCACCGCTAACGGCAACAGCTGTTTTCATAGATAAAAGATACTCAATTTCCCATGATTACGCAAGAAATTAACATTTATATCAAAAAAAATTGATATAATTAACTTGACTGTATAAGGATATTTGGATATAAACAAGTATCAATTTAGTTTATGAGAAAGGTATCCATGAACAGTCAGGATATTTTGAGAAATATCAAGGCATTAGCTGATGATACACGTTTGCGCTTAGCGTATATTCTGTGGCACTACGAGCTTTCTGTCAATGAGCTTGTGACACTTTTGAATATGGGACAGTCACGTGTTTCCAGACATTTAAAAATTTTATCTGATGCAGGTTTATTGCAGGCAAGACGTGACGGGTTGTGGATTTTTTATAAAGCTGTTGAAGAAGGGGAAAATAAAGATTTTCTTTCCTCTTTATTCTCTTATCTTTCCAAAGATTTGCAAAATGATTTGGATATTGCTTCCCGCATTATTGAAGAGCGTGCCATAAAAACCCGTCAGTTTTTCAACAGTATTGCTGATGACTGGGATGAGTTGAACAGAGAAGTGCTGGGGGCATTTTCTCTGCCTAAAGAAGTGAAAAAATCTGTTCCTTCCACCTGTAAAATGGCTGTAGATTTGGGCTGCGGCACAGGTGAGGTTTTAGATAAACTTCTGGAAGTGAGTGAAAATGTTATCGGCGTTGACGGATCTCCGAAAATGTTGGATTTGGCACGAAGAAGATTTAACGATAATATAGTCAAGCTTTCTCATTTGTCCTTACGCATTGGGGAACTTGACCATTTGCCCCTGCGTGATAAGGAAGCGGATTTTGCCTGTATCAACTTAGTTTTGCACCATTTATCGGACCCTCGCATTGCCTTGTCGGAAATTGAGCGCGTGCTGGCGCCGAAAGGGCTTTTGTTTATCAGTGATTTTGTCCAGCATAAAGAAGAAAAAATGCGCCGTAATTATGGGGACAGGTGGCTTGGTTTTTCAAAAGAAAATCTGGAAATGTTTTTGCAGGAATTTGGCTTTAACATAATCCAATATAAAACACAAAAAGTGAAAATGGGGTTACAATTACATTTACTCATTGCACAAAAATCATAGGAGATTTACATGGCTGCAAAAGAATTAGACCTTAGTCTGGCTTACAAAGTAGCAGATATGAGCCTTGCTGATTTCGGTAAAAAAGAAATGCAATTATCAGAACGTGAAATGCCGGGACTTATGGAACTTATTGCCCGTTACGGCAAGGAAAAACCTTTGAAAGGTTTGAAAGTTACGGGTTCTTTACACATGACTATTCAAACTGCAATGCTTATTAAAACTTTGCATGCACTCGGAGCTGATATTCGCTGGGCTTCCTGTAATATTTTTTCAACACAGGATCATGCTGCAGCAGCTGTTGTAGAACAAGGCTTGGCAAAAGTTTTTGCTTGGAAAGGGGAAAGTCTTGAAGAATACTGGTGGTGCACGGAAATGGCATTGACATGGCCTGACGGTTCCGGTCCGGATCTCATTGTTGATGACGGCGGTGATGCAACACTTCTTATCCACTATGGTGTGAAAGCTGAAGAAGATCCAAAATTTTTGGAAAAGAAATGCGGCAGCAAAGAAGAAGAATGTATCATGGAAAGACTGAAACTTTCCTATAAAAATGATACAAAACGCTGGCATAAAATTGTTCCTGCAATCCGCGGTGTTTCAGAAGAAACAACAACCGGCGTTCACCGGTTATACCAAATGGAAAAAGACGGAAAATTGTTGTTCCCTGCCATCAACGTCAATGACTCTGTAACAAAATCAAAATTCGACAACCTTTATGGCTGCCGTGAATCCTTGGCTGACGGTATTAAACGTGCTACTGACATTATGATGGCAGGCAAAGTTATCTGTGTTTGCGGTTATGGTGATGTGGGTAAAGGCTGTGCTCAATCCATGCGCGGACTGGGTGCAAGAGTTCTTGTAACGGAAATTGACCCCATTTGTGCTTTGCAGGCTGCCATGGAAGGTTATGAAGTGGTAACTGTTGAAGACGCTCTTCCCATTGCAGATATTTATGTAACAGCTACAGGCAACTATCATGTTCTTACCGGTGAACATTTGAACAATATGAAAGATGAAGCCATTGTCTGCAATATCGGGCACTTCGATAATGAAATTGATATGGCATGGCTTGAAAGCAACAAAAACTGCAAGAAAGTACAAATCAAACCCCAAGTGGATAAATGGACACTGCCAAGCGGTAATTCCATTATTATCCTTGCGGAGGGAAGACTTGTAAATTTAGGTTGTGCAACAGGACACCCAAGTTTTGTTATGTCCAACTCCTTTACCAATCAGGTTCTTGCTCAAATGGAACTTGCAGCAAACAATCATGAAGTAAAGGTATATACACTTCCTAAAAAGCTTGATGAAGAAGTTGCAAGACTGCACCTTGCCCGTCTTGGCGCAAAGCTGACAACCTTGAGAAAAGATCAGGCAGATTATATTGGTGTGACTGTTGAAGGTCCTTTCAAACCCGATTATTACAGATATTAATGATAGGCTTCTTCGGAAGCCTTTTTTATATGTGATATGAGAAATAAAGATGTAATTATTCGCTTGGCAAAATTGGAAGACATGGAAAGTGTGCAGAAAATTTATGCCCCCTATGTTTTGAATACGGCGATTAGCTTTGAATTTGATGTGCCAAGCGTGACAGAATTTGAAAATCGCTATGCAGCAATAGTGCAACAATATCCTTTTTTGGTGGCTGAAAGAGCTGAAGAAGTTGTGGGCTATGCCTATGCCGGCAGTTTTATTGAAAGGCAAGCCTATGACTGGACAGCAGAATTAAGCATTTATGTGAAACAGACTCTGCTGAAAAAAGGTATTGGCACAAAACTCTATGCTGAACTGGAAAAAATCCTGCGTTTGCAAAATGTGCAGATTTGTTATGCCTGCATTGCCTTTTCCGGCTTGGATGATGATGCCTGTCTTGATGATACCAGTATTTTGTTTCACCAAAAAAAGGGCTTTATAAAAATTGGGGATTTCAGGCAATGCGGATATAAATTTGAGCGCTGGTACCATATGTGCTATATGGAAAAAAGACTTGTCCCGCAAGGAACAACACCAAAACCTTTTATTCCTTTTTCAAAATTGTATGCTGCAATGTAAACGGCTTTGTGGATAAAACGTGAAGAAGAATTTTTTTTATCTCTGAGTCTATAAAAAACTTGACTGTTTAACGTATTATTATTATAAAGAGGTTTCAATATGACTTTGTAGGCGTGTGGCTCAGGGGTAGAGCACTTCCTTGACACGGAAGGGGTCAGCAGTTCAAGTCTGCTCATGCCTACCAAAAAAAATTATAATGGAGGGATTCCCTCCTTTTTTATATTAGTTATCGTAGTGGAGATGTGGTATGAAATGTACGCTTGATGGAAAAGAAATTGATGCTGCAGAAAATGCACTCATTTCTGATGTACTCAAAGAAAATTTGTCCGGAAAAAAATTTAAAGCATGTGTTGCTGTAAAAATTAATAATGAAACCTTACTCGATTTATCACAAACCATACCGACAAACACAACAACCATAACTCCGCTTACCACCGATACAGAAGAAGGCCTGCAAATTTTACGTCACTCAACTTCTCATATTATGGCGCAAGCCGTTCAGACCCTTTTCCCGGGAACCAAAGTTACCATTGGTCCTTCCATTGAAAATGGTTTTTATTATGACTTCGATGCAGAACGCCCTTTTACAACGGAAGATCTCGAAGCAATTGAAAAAGAAATGCATAAAATTGCGGAAAGTTCTCTTCCCTTTGAACGTTCTGTGATGAGCAAAAAAGATGCTGTTGATTTCTTTACAAAAATGGGTGAAACATACAAGGCTGAAATCATATCCGAAATTGATGCCGATACAGTGTCACTCTATAAACAAGGCACATTTACAGATCTTTGTCGCGGACCTCATATTCCCAATACTTCTTTTGCAAAGGCTTTCAAATTGATGTCTGTTGCCGGTGCATATTGGCGCGGAGATGAAAAAAATCGCATGCTTTCACGTATTTACGGAACAGCTTTTGCTGATGAAAAAGCGCTCAAGGCGTATTTAACGCAGCTTGAAGAAGCAAAAAAACGTGACCATAGAAAATTGGGCAAGGAACTCGGTCTTTTCACGTTTTTTGAAGATGTCGCTCCCGGTATGGCTTTCTGGCTTCCGAAAGGCATGATGCTGAGAACCATTTTGGAAGATTTTTTACGCCGTGAACATTTGAAACGTGGCTATGAACTTGTGCAGGGACCGCAAATCATGCGTAAAGAATTGTGGGAAAAATCCGGTCACTATGAGCATTACCGCCAAAATATGTATTTTACAGAAATTGAAAATGCCGTTCATGGTGTAAAACCTATGAACTGTGTCGGACATCTTTTAATGTATAATAATACGCTTCACAGCTATAGAGAACTTCCAGTGCGCATGTTTGAACTTGGGCTTGTGCACAGACACGAAATGAGCGGAGCTTTGCACGGACTTCTTCGTGTTCGCCAGTTTACTCAGGATGATGCCCATATTATTTGTACTCCTGAGCAATTGGAAAATGAAATTATCAGTATTATGCATTTTTCTGCTGATTTGATGGCTTTATTCGGTTTTAATTACAGACTTGTTATTTCAACCCGTCCAAAAGACAGTATCGGTACTGATGAAGCGTGGGAACTTTCTACTAAAGCACTTATTCAGGCTGTAGAAAAAGAAGGCAAAGAATATCGGATTAATGAAGGTGACGGAGCTTTCTATGGTCCTAAAATCGACATAAAAGTTACTGACGCTATCGGTCGTGAATGGCAATTATCTACTATTCAGGTTGATTTTAATCTGCCTGAGCGTTTTGCAATAGAATATGTAGGTCAAGACGGTGAAAGACATAGACCTGTTATGGTGCACCGTGCAATTTTGGGTTCTTTGGAACGCTTTATCGGCGTGCTTACGGAACACTATGCAGGAGCGTTCCCAACATGGCTGGCTCCTGTTCAGGCAAGAATTTTAAATGTTACAGACGCCCAGCTTGACTTTACAAAAGAAGCTGAAAAACAATTACAAGCTGCCGGTATTCGCGTTGAAGCAGATACAAGAAACGAAAAACTCGGCTTTAAAGTTCGTGAAGCTCAGCTTGCTAAAATACCGTTTATCCTTGTTATTGGGGATAAGGAAGTGGAAGAAAAAGGCGTAAATATCCGCCTGCGCACGGGTGAAAACTTGGGCTTGAAGTCACTTGATGAAGCCATAAAAACTATCCGTGATGATAATGACAAACCATTTAAAACCGGAGGAATGAGCTATAGCTTCGCCTAATATGAAACCACGTCGGGAAGTGCCTCAGCAAGACAGCACCAGACGTAATGAACAAATCCGTGCTCGTGAAGTTCGAGTTATCGGTGCGGAAGGGGAACAAATCGGTATTCTTTCAAAACAAGAAGCTATTGATCTTGCAAAAGAACACGGGCTTGATCTTGTCGAAGTTGCTGCAACAGCCGATCCGCCGGTCTGCCGTATTATGGATTTTGGAAAATTCAGATATGAGCAGCAGCAAAAGAAAAAAGAACAAAAGAAAAACCAAACTGTTGTTCAAATTAAAGAAATCAAAATCCGCCCCAAAACCGATGACCATGACTATGAAACAAAATTACGGCATATTCGCCGTTTTTTAGAGGATGGGGATCGCTGTAAAGTAACAGTGTTTTTCAGAGGACGGGAGATTGTTCATAAAAGCCGCGGACAGTCAATTTTAGATCGTATTGTTGAAGACACGAAAGAGATTTGCAAGGTTGAGGCAGAACAAAATGCCGAAGGTCGTACCCTGCAGATATTGCTTATTCCAAATGCAAAGAAATAAAAAGAAGCCACGAAAGTGGCTTTTTTTCTGTCTATGCACAAAGTAGACATTATTTTCATTTTATTATATTATCTTTCGATAAATTTATTTAAGAGATAGAGTATGAGTGCTTCAAAAGATCTTGTTATCGGGTTGGCAGGACTTGGAACTGTTGGTTCCGGTCTTGTTCAGTTATTGAAAATGAATGCTGATGAAATTATGCAGCGAACAGGCAAAAGAATTATTCTTAAATATGTTGCTGTCCGTAATGTCAATATAAAACGAGATCTGCCGGAAGGAACAAAACTTATTGATAATCCTCTTCTTATGGTAGAGGATTCAGAAGTTAAAGTAATAGTTGAACTAATCGGCGGAACAAACCTTGCGGGAACACTTATACGCAAAGCATTAGAAAACGGAAAATCTGTTGTCACTGCCAATAAAGCACTTTTGGCAGAATATGGGGAAGAACTTTTTGCTCTTGCAGAAGAAAAGAACCTCTATCTTGCCTATGAAGCCAGTGTTGCCGGTGCAATCCCTGTTGTGCAGACCATAAAAGACAGCTTAGCCGGTAACAAAATTGAAACTATTTTTGGTATTTTGAATGGTACCAGCAATTATATTTTATCGGAGATGTCTGCAAAGGGCACACAATTTAATGAAGCTTTGAAATCCGCACAGGATTTAGGGTATGCAGAAGCTGACCCAACCCTCGATATTGACGGTTTTGATGCTGCCCATAAATTAAAATTGCTTGTCCGGCTTGCATGGGGTGTGCATTATCCTTACGAGAAAATACCTGTGCAGGGCATACGCAATATGAGTGCCATGGATATTGCCTTTGCCAAAAGCCTCGGTTATTCCATAAAACTTTTGGGACAGGCAGAATATAAACATAGTGAAATCGAGGCAGAGGTCAGCCCTGTGCTTATTCCCGAAAAAGCAATACTTTCCCGTGTAGACGGGGCGTTTAATGCAATCCATATTAATGGAAATGGTGTCGGACCATTGTTTTTGCATGGTCTTGGAGCGGGGAGCCTACCTACAGCAAGTGCTGTGCTTGGGGATATTATGTCTATCATGAAAGATACGTATGACAGCACCGGCTATGTGACAAAAAAGCTGCCTCTTGCTCCTGTTGGCAATATAGATAACTCTGTTGCTTCATGGTATTTACGACTTATGGTACATGATACGGTGGGAGTTCTTCGCGATGTAGCAGGAATTTTTGCCAAGCATTCCATCAGTATTGCGCAGGTTATCCAAAAGAAACAACAGGACGAGGGGGTTCCGCTTGTTTTTATGACCCATGAAACTACAGTAAAAGCAATGAAAAATGCTTTGCAGGAAATAGAAGCAACAAATATTTTAAATGCAAAACCTGTTGCATTCCGTGTTTTAGAATTAGCATAAAGAGGAAAAGATATGGCTGTACAAATTAATAAAAGTCTTTGCTGCGGGGATAACCTTTGTGTTAATATCTGTCCTTGTGCCTGTATTGAATTGAATGAAAATAAGAAAGCAGTGCTCACTCGTAAAGGACGGTTAACCTGCATTTCCTGCGGGCAATGTATTGCTGTTTGCCCAAAAGGTGCAATCAGTTTGAATAATGACGGCACTGTTGAAAAAGGTGAAGCAATAACAAATTGTTATCCGCAATTTGATGAAATTGCTGCCATGATGAAAACACGCCGTTCTATTCGCCAGTATAAAGATAAAATTATTCCGCAGGAAGAAATTGAAAAAGCGCTTGATGTGGTGCGTTTTGCACCAACTTCAAAAAATAAGCAATATGTGAAATGGGTTGTAGTCAACGGCAAAGAAAAAGTCCGCAAACTGGCTGATCTTGTTATTGATTATATGCGCAAAACTCCTGCTGCAAAACGTATGGTTGCAAGCCATGACAGCGGGGAAGACCCCATTTTCAGAGGGGCAACATGCGTGATTTTTGCCTATTGTGATAAGGAAATCGGTGAACGCTACGGCACGGTTGACTGCTCCATTGCAACAACCTATTTGGAACTCTTATTGCCAAGTATGGGAATTGGCACCTGCTGGGCAGGTTTTGCCATTGCAACCGCAAAAGAATACCCGCCAATTAATGCGTTTTTAGGTTTGAAAGATACCGATAAAGTTGAAGCAGGACTTATGCTTGGCTATCAAAAAGTAAAATACAAAAATATCCCGCCACGCAATAAAGCTGATTTTAAATTTATTTAAAAAGAGTTTTTAAATTTTTTTGGGGAGCTGTAGCAGAGCTTTTATTCTCTTTCGTCTTCCTAAAACAAAGCCATTATAGATATCTTTCTATAATGGCTTTGTTTTAGGCAAGTTTTAGTTTATTTGAAAACTATTAAAAAAATATTTTCAATACGATGTGAGAGCTTCTACTTCATGCTTTTATGAAATAAAAATAAGCGATAACGTATGGCGAATGGTAAACGTTTACAAGCTTGTAAGCGTTACGGATAGCGGCAGCAAAGATATGGTTTTCCCTGTAAAAAATCTCATGCGTACCGGAAATATCCCCGCATAAAAATTTACGCTAAATCCATAAGGGCATAGGCGAGCTGAGCAGCAATAAAATCAGAAACAAAGCTGTCTTTTCGCGGGGCAAGTTCGACAACGTCAAAACCAATCAGTTTGCGGTTTTCTACTGCTTTTTTAGCTAAATTTAAAGCTTGATACCACAAGAGACCGCCGGCAACAGGCGTGCCCGTATCGGGGATAATAGAGGGATCCAATCCGTCCACGTCAAAAGTAATAAATATTTTTTCAGGGAAATTTGCAGGAATAAGATTTTCCGGAATAGGGTTTTGGCATAAATAGTCAGCGTCCCAGCTTGTCACCGCATATTGTTTTCTTGCTTCATATTCTTCAAGGCAATAGGCTCTGTTTCCAAGCTGCACAAGGGGCAAGCCCAAATCATCAACTGCTCTGCGCATGACGCTGGCATGGCTCCATTTTGTTCCTGAATATTCATTACGCAAATCAGCATGGGCGTCAAATTGCACCACGCCAAACATTCCGTACTTTTCTTTGAGGGCTTTGAGCGAACCATAGGTGATACTGTGTTCACCGCCAAGCAGTACAGGAAATTTATCAAGATCTAAAACTTTTTTCGTCGCTTCATAAATATTTTCCATGACTATTTCTGCTTCATACTTGCAGTCAACAGGAAGGTGCGTAAAAATTCCTTTTTCACCGGGGCAACTGTGACCGTTAAAAAGTTCCAACTGGTCGGACGCTTCCAAAATGGCGTTCGGTCCATGTTTTGTGCCTGAACCATAGCTGACACTTGCTTCATAAGGTACAGGGATAACATGAAAAAAACATTCATTGGCTGGTTTTGCCTCCACTTCTGAACCTAAAAAGCGTTTTGTATATTCCTGCATAAACTATCCTTTATTTTCTTTGAGCGTTTGCAATAATTTTTGACTTGCTGCAAAACACGTTTCATCGTCATCATGCTGGCTTTCCAAAATTTGCACGGCTTTTTCTTTAAATTGAGGTTTTGCTTTAATAAAAATACCCACAGCTTCATAACAAGTCAGACGCAAAGGGGCATGGTCACAATAATTACTGTCCCCTTTCTTATCATAAATGTATGAGAGCAGAACATTGCCATAAATTTTTGTCAGTGCATCACTGTGAGCAAGTGATTGTGCAAATGCCACGGGTATGCCCCAGCCAATATTGCCTGATTCTTCATTCATATGCCACATAAAACGCCGCATGCAAATTTGTGCCTGTTCTTTATTTTTTTCATATAAATTTGCTATGCTTATACCAAGGGCAAGGCTTGCTTTATCGGAAATGTTTTTTTCCTGTGGCAGGCAGGCAAATAAAGCGTTGATGACTTCCATTTCAGGAGCGTTAATAAGTTCGGGCGGCAAGTAACTGTTTTCATTAATAGTATTATTTTGAAACCATGTACGGATTAAATTTTTATTCGTTCTGAATGTAGACATAGAATATTCCTTTTTAATATGTTAACTATGGTAGTAAGGATTTTTGAGAAGTCAAGTTTTTATTTATTTAAGAAAAATTTGTTATTTTCAAAAAAATTGCTTGACTTTATTTTAAAAGCAAGTGAAAAGACTATGTTGTATTAAGGAAATCACAACAAATTTTCATATCATAGATTTACGTATAAAGGACTATGGAGGTCATAATGAGTACACCTGCTAAAAACTTGGAAGGTGCCGTAAAAACCGCAAATGGTGTAGAATTAAACGGAATTGTTTTGCAACCTATTACTGAACAATGCAATGGCTGTGATCGTGTTCGCACTTTTGAAGGTCAAGAATTTTGCAGCAGTTATGCTGTTCCTGCCAAGAAGTGGACTCTTGGAAGATGCAATTTTGCTACACACATAAAAGTTGAAGTTGCTGCAAAAGCAAAAGTTAACCCGCTTAAAGCTTCTAAACGTGCTGCAAAAGGTCGTTAATAGACCATACTTTTTTCACAAGCCCTCATTGAGGGCTTTTTTTTTGTCTTTTTATGCAAAATCGCCTGTTGTGGGCGGGTATTATCCATTGCAAAAATTTTTATTTTTTTATATATTTTAAACGCTCTGCAAGAGAAAATTGTGATAAATAAATTCTATCCATTCATTTGCAAAACATATTTTGTTTTGATGAACAAAAAAGCAAAGATGGGGATATGGGAGAGCTGCAGCCGCTGCCGTCTTCTTGGCTTACGGATAGCGGCAGAAGAATTCATCACTTCCACCCAACAACTGGCTGTTTTTTTTGTAATTATATCTAAGAGTTATAAAAATAACCGTATAATATGACAAAGCAATTCGAAAAAAAGGAATTTTTATGAAAGAGAAGATATTAAAAGCATTGGCACAAGCCCGTGATGAAGTTATTTTTTTACAGCAGTCATTAACCAAATTTCCTGCCTATGGTCCCAATGAAGGGGGAATTGGTGAATATCATAAAGCAAAATGGATAGAAGAACTGGTTCGTTCGTGGGGAGTTACGGATATTGAACATTTTGATGCCGTTGATGAACGGGTACCCAGTAAAATCAGACCCAATATGGTTATCCGGCACAAAGGAAAATCCGATAAAACACTTTGGATTTTGGGACATATGGATGTTGTGCCTCCGGGAAACGAAAGTTTGTGGCACACACCTCCGTTTGAAGCAGTGCTTGATAAAGAAGATGATGATATTATCCGCGGAAGGGGAGTTGAAGATAATCAACAGGCGATAGTTTCCGGGCTTTTAATTTTACATGAATTAACCAAAAATTCCTTTGTACCGGATTTAAGTTTTGCTCTTTTTCTTGTTGCTGATGAAGAAACCCGCAATACCTACGGGATAAATCATGTATTAACCCAAAATCCGGAACTTATCAAAAAAGATGATTTGGTGCTTGTTCCGGATTTTGGAACGCCGGAAGGTGATTTAATCGAAATTGGTGAAAAAGGGGTATTGTGGCTTAAAATCGAAATTGAGGGCAAGCAATGCCACGGTTCGACACCGGATGAAGGCATCAATGCCTTTGTCGCCATGAGTGATATGGTTTTGCAGGTTAAAGAGACAGAAGAATATTTTTCAACACGCAATCCGCTTTTTACTCCTGACAGAACCACTCTTGTTCCTACTCGCCATGAAGAAAATGTCCCTAATATTAATACCATTTCCGGAAAGGAAGTTTTTTATTTGGACTGCCGCATATTGCCGGAACATGGAACGCAGGAAGTTATTGCCAAAGTGGGTGAATTAGCCCGAAAAATTGAAGAGAAATATAAAGTTTCCATCCGTATTTCCGTTGATAATTTGGAAGAAAGCTCTCCTGCAACAGATGAGAATGCAGAAGTTGTCCAAAAATTGAAAGCTGCCATCAGCAGCGTTTACGGAAGAAACTGCAAAACCGGAGGCGTCGGCGGGTCAACCGTTGGCTGTAAAATCAGAACCTTGGGTATTCCCGTTGCGGTATGGTCAAGTGCTATTCCTAATTATCATCAGCCTAATGAAGGTTCAAAAATTTCCCATGCGCTTGGAGATGCAAAAACCTTTGCACATTTACTCTTTGAATAAGAAATTTTTACCCAATAAATATCATTGCTTTTTTTTATAAAAGAGCATATTTTTTCTTTATTAAACGGCTGTGAAAAAACAATGCGAACTATTCAAATCATAAATTGTAAATGGTATAATGCAACCTTTTGGTATGCACTGTATTTAACAAAAATTCTCAATGATCATGGACATACAAGCCTGCTTGTTACTGTTCCTGACAGTCCCGGTATTCACTGGGTAAAAAAATTGAATATTGATTATCGTGCATTACCATTAAATTCGTATTCTCCGAAGGATATTTTGTCTTCTTTTCAAGCGTTTTCAAAGCTTTGCAAAGAATTTAAGCCGGATATTGTCAATTGTCACAGGGGAGAAGACTTTTATTTATTTTCCCTTTTGAAAAAAATTTTTGGGTATAAACTTGTTCGTACCCGCGGGGATCAAAGAAAGCCAAAAGTAAACTTTTTCAATAAATATTTCCACAATGTGAGTGCAGACGCGTTAATTACCAGTAATTCCGCCATGGCAGAGTATTTTATACAACAAATGTCTTCTCCAAAAGAAAAAGTACATACTATTTTAGGCGGTGTTGATACAAAGAGATTTTTTCCGCAAAAGGAAAATAAGGGACAAATCCGCCGTGCCTATGGTTTTTCGGAAGAGGATATTTTACTTGGCATTATCGGACGCTTGGATACTGTGAAAGGTTTTTATGAAACCATTGAAGCCTTTAATAAGGCAGGACAGCAATCAGAAGCAATACAAAAAAAACTGCATTTGGTGGTAGCAGGAAGAGACTGCGAGTTTACCATAGAAGATTTAAAAAAATATTGTATAAACCATGCCATTCCTGCCGAGCATATTCATTTTTTTTCTTTTATTGACGATATGAACAGTTTTATGAATATGCTTGATATGGGGGTTATTGCATCACTTGGGTCAGAAACAATTGCCCGCGTTGCATTTGAGCTCATAGCCTGCCATACGCCGATTATTGGTTCTAACGTTGGTGTTATGCCGGATATTTTGGATAGAGAATGTTTATTTGAGCCAGCCAAAATTGACGAAATGGCAAATCTTTTTGTTAATGTGCTGGATAATGATTTTCGTGAAAAATCCCTGCAATCGGCATTAAATAAATTTTATCATAATAATACGGAATGCTCTTTTTATGGCTGGACATTGGAAGATTTTTATACCAAAACAGTGCAGGTATATAAGGATATTCTCAATTCATCTTCAGGAGATAAAAAATGATTACAAGTTTTGCAAGTGATAACACTGCGGGCGCTTCAAAAGAAATTATCCAAGCTATGATAGATGCCAATGAAGGCTATGCAATTCCCTATGCCTTAGATGAATACAGTCAGCAGTCAGATACAATTTTCAGTAAAATTTTTGGTGACGTCACGGTTTGCTATACTTTAAGCGGAACAGGGGCAAATGTTGTTGCCTTGAAAGCCATGCTCAGACCTTGGCAGGGGGTTATCTGCGCGGATGTTTCCCATATTAATACAGAAGAATCAGGAGCTCCGGAAGTAATTACCGGCTCTAAACTTCTGCCTGTTCCTTCCTGCAACGGCAAGGTTCGTATTGCAGATATGGAGAAATATTTGGCAGATAAAAATTCTTTCCATAAAGTAAGCCCGAAGGTTGTTTCCATTACCCAGTCAACAGAAAAAGGAACGCTTTATACTATTGATGAAATAAAGGAAATTTGTGCTTTTGCTCATGAAAATGATTTACTGGTGCATATGGACGGTTCCCGCATAGCCAATGCTGTCGTTTCCCTTGGCTGCGATATCAAAGTGATTACCCGTGATGCAGGGGTGGATGTTCTTTCCTTTGGCGGAGCAAAAAATGGTTTGGTTTTTGGAGAAGCTGTTGTTTTCTTCAATAAGGAACTTTCCCGTGATTATATGACTATGCGCAAGCAGTCTTTGCAGCTGATTTCAAAAATGCGTTTTGTCAGCGCTCAATTTAATAGATTTTTCAAAGATGATTTATGGCTTCAAAATGCACGCCATTCTAATGGCATGGCTCAATATTTAGCACAGGAACTTCAAAAAAATCATGCGCTTACCGTTCAAAAACCTTTTGTCAATGCTGTTTTTGTTCGTATGAATAAAGCGTTAATTCAAAAATTATCTCAGGAATTTTATTTTTATGTAACGGATACGGAAAAAAACGAAGTCCGTTTCATGTGTTCGTTTCAAACCGCAAAAGAAGAAATCGATTATCTGGTGCAACGGATTAACCTTTTATCAAAATAAGGAAGAAACATGGCTGACGAAAGAATTTCTTGGACTGATTATTTCATGAATATTGCATATATGGTGGCAGAACGTTCTACCTGTACGCGAAGAAAAGTCGGCGCTATTGCTGTTAAAGATAAACGTATTTTGGCTACCGGTTATAACGGGGTGCCAAGCGGCATTGAACATTGCCTTAATGTAGGCTGTTTACGGGCTCAAATGAATATTCCGTCAGGGGAGCGCCATGAAATCTGCCGCGGACTTCATGCAGAACAAAACGTTATTATTCAGTGTGCAGTCCATGGAATAAATTTGGAGGGTGCTGACATTTACTGTACGACACAGCCTTGTTTTATCTGTACAAAAATGCTTATCAATTGCGGCGTAAAAAGAATTTTCTGCGTTGAATCTTACCCTGATGAGCTTGCCCTGAGCATGCTCAAAGAAGCCCATGTTGAATTGATTAAAGTTGAAAGAAATAAATAAGATGCACACTTTTTTTATGAACCGAGCACTTGAGCTTGCTGAATACGGCAGGTATAAAACAGCCCCCAATCCTTGTGTGGGAGCTGTCTTGGTTTATAAAAATACTATTATCGCAGAAGGCTATCATAGTGCATACGGAAAAGCTCATGCCGAGATAGCCTGTCTTTGTGATGCTCTTTCAAAAGGTATTTTCTTTTCACAAATCCAAAATAATTCTCTTTCCTTTTCTAATCCTTATTTGCAGGAACAGCTCATTATCCATAAAAATAAACGCTATGCTGAAGAGGTGAATATTGCAGAATGCAGTTTGTATGTAACCTTGGAGCCCTGCAATCACTTTGGAAAAACTCCTCCTTGCTCCCATGCCATTTATGAAGCAGGAATAAAAACTGTGTATGTGGGGTATTTGGATCCCAATCCGGCAGCAAGCGGGGGAATTGCCTATTTGCAGGAAAAAGGAATACAGGTTTATACGGGAATATGTGAAAAGGAATGTAAAGCTTTGCTCGAAGATTTTTTTGTTTGGCAAAAGGAAAAACGCTCCTTTTGCATTTTGAAAATGGCATGTACGCTTGACGGTAAAATTGGTCCTGCCGAAGGGCACAGTCATAAAATTTCAGGTGATGAATCAAAACAAGTCACTATGCAGTTCCGCAAACATATGGCAGAAGCAAAAGGCGCCGTAATGGTGGGAGCGAATACGTTTTTTCTGGATAATCCAAAGCTGACTGTTCGGGATATGGGAACTCCCGTTCAGCCCATGGCTTTTATTGTCAGTAAAAAACTGCCGCCTATAACGCAGGATAAAACAGGATATTATTGCCTTGACGAAAAAAAACAGACGGTTATTTTTACAAGTGCCAAAAGCAAAGAAACGCAGGAAGAATATCAAAGACATGGTGTCCGGCTCGAATTTGTTGATATTAATGATGATGATACCCTTAATTTAAGGCAAGTTTTTGAAAAAGCATTTAACGTATATCATTGTCCTTATATTTTTTGTGAGGGAGGAGCAAGGCTGGCGCAGTCATTGCTCAAAGCGGGTCTTGCTGACGAGCTTATTTTATATTTTGCTCCCTATATTTTAGGCGATGACAGGGCAAAAAATGTTTTTTCCGGGAACTTTTTGCAATCCATGCAGGAAGCGTATCATTTAAAACTTATAAAAACAGAAAAAAGAGGCGATGATTTGCATTTGTATTTAAAAATGGAGAAGCCATGTTTACAGGATTGATTGAGGGATTAGGCGAAGTTGTTGCTGTAGAGAAATTAGGTGCGGATATTCGGTTGAGCATACGTCCTGATTTTGCTTTTCATAATCCTGTCCTTGGGGAATCTGTTGCTGTCAATGGAACGTGTTTAACGGTTGAAACAGTGCAAAATTCCTGTCTGACATTTTATGCGTCAGAAGAAACCCTTTCCTGTTCCAATATTTCTTTGTTGGCAGCGAAAAAAAAGGTCAATTTGGAACGCGCTTTGGCACTCGGTTCCCGGCTTGGGGGACATTTGGTAAGCGGACATATTGACACTATGGGAACAGTAAAATCTATTCAAAATATAGGGCAGTCACGATGCATTACTATTGAATTTGCAAGGGAATGGGCAAAATATATTATCCCCAAAGGTTCGGTTGCCCTTGACGGAATTAGCCTGACGGTAAATACTTGCGATTTTGATTTTTTAACGGTAAATGTAATTCCTGAAACGTGGAAAGTGACAACTATTGCGACATGGAGCAAGGGACAAAAAATCAATATTGAAACGGATATGATTGGAAAATACATACTTCGTTCACAATATCTTGAAAATAATAAACCGCAAAAAAGCGTAATCAATGAGGATTTTCTTCGGGAAAACGGCTTTTTTTAGAATAAGAGATGAATTATGAGCATTTGTACTATTGATGAAGCAATACAAGATATCAAACAAGGAAAAATGATTATCCTTGTTGATGATGAAGACAGAGAAAATGAGGGTGATCTGACTATTGCCGCGGAATTTGTTACTCCTGAAAGTATTAACTTCATGGCAAAATACGGACGCGGGCTTATCTGCCTTCCTATGAGCAATGAAATGGCTGACAAATTAGAGCTTCCACTCATGACAAAGAAAAATGGCTCTAAATTTGGGACTAATTTTACTGTTTCCATTGAAGCAAGAGAAGGAATAACTACCGGGATTTCTGCTTTTGACAGGGCTAAAACAATTTTGACTGCCGTGGACCCCAAAAGTACAGCCAGAGATATTGTGACTCCCGGACATATTTTCCCTTTGCGGGCTCATCAGGGCGGCGTGCTTATCCGTGCAGGACAAACCGAGGGCAGTGTTGACCTTGCAAAATTGGCAGGGCTTACGCCGGCTGCTGTTATTTGTGAAGTCATGAATGATGACGGTACCATGTCAAGAATGCCTGATTTGGAAAAATTTGCAAAAGAGCATGACATAAAAATTGCCACCATTAAAGACCTTATCCAATACAGACTGCATAAAGGACAAGTTGCGGTAAAACGTATTGCAGAGGCAAATATGCCGACTGTCTATGGGGATTTCAAAATTATTGCCTATGAAAATTCCCTTGATAATCATACCCATATTGCTTTGGTGAAAGGCGATGTAACAACGCCTGAGCCAGTGCTTATCCGTGTACACAGCGAATGTTTGACAGGAGATGTTTTTGCGTCCATGCGCTGTGACTGCGGAGGACAGCTCCATTCAGCCATGGCTCAAATAGAAAAAGAAGGACGCGGTGTTATTTTGTATATGCGTCAGGAAGGACGCGGCATTGGACTTGCCAATAAAATTAAAGCCTATGCATTGCAGGATCAGGGCTATGATACTGTGGAAGCAAATAATAAACTTGGATTTAAGGCAGATTTGCGTGATTATGGTTTAGGTGCACAAATGCTTGTGGATTTAGGTGTTTCAAAACTTCGTATTTTAACCAATAATCCTAAAAAAATTATCGGGTTAGAGGGTTATGGTCTGGAAGTTGTGGAACGTGTGCCATTGGAGCAAATGCCCAGTCAATATAATGAAAAATATTTGCAAACAAAAAAAGAAAAACTAGGTCACTTGTTTGGCAGCAGCTGCCGTCATATTCATGGCAATTATGGTGATTTTTAAAGGAGTTATCAATGTACCATATCAAAACTGTTGAAGGTTTAATGGAAGCGAAAGGATATAAAATTGCTCTTATTGCTTCCCGTTTTAATGATTTTATGGTTAATTCTCTTATTGGCGGAGCTGTCGATTATTTGGTTCGCCACGGAGCCGATAAAGAAGATTTGACTATTATCCGTGTTCCCGGTGCATTTGAAATGCCCATTGTTGCGAAAAAAGTGGCTGACAGCAAAAAATATGACGGTATCATTGCTCTTGGGGCTGTTATTCGCGGTGCAACGCCTCATTTTGATTTTGTTGCTTCTGAAACCACCAAAGGGCTTGCTCATGTTTCATTGGAATATGGTATTCCTGTTGGTTTTGGGCTTTTGACAACGGATAATATGGAACAGGCGATTGAACGCTCCGGCAGTAAAGCAGGGAATAAAGGGGTAGAGGCTGCTTCTGCTCTTCTTGAAACCTTACAGGTTTTAAAACAATTATAGTAGGAAAATATGCAAAATTCAAAAAATGTTCCCCGCCGTTTATCACGAATGAAAGCCTTTCAATTTTTGTATGGGCTTGAATTTGCCGAAATAAAAAATGAACAGGCTCTTGCACAAAATTATAAAAATTTTCCCGCTCAGGAAGGCGCAGAAGAAAATCTTTGCGAGGGCTTTACATGGGAGCTTATTCTTGGTGTGTGGCAGAATTCGGAAAAACTCGATGCTGTTATTCGGCAATATTCCAAAAAATGGCGTATAGACAGGGTTGGAAAAGTGGAACTGTGTCTGCTTCGTCTTGCTCTTTTTGAAATGTCCTTTCGTGATGATGTTCCTGACAAAGTGGCAATTAATGAAGCTTTGGAACTGAATAAAATATTTGGTGAAGAGCGCTCACAGGCATTTATTAATGGAATTTTAGATAACTATTCTAAATCACAAGAAGAAAATAAATAAATCATTTTGAGGTACCAGACATGGCATTGCCAAATCGTTATGACGCAGAGTCCATTGAATTAAAATGGCAGCAATTTTGGATAGACAAAAAAAGCTTTGAATGTGAAATTGATACAACCCGTCCGAAATATTATTTGCTGGAAATGTTCCCGTATCCATCAGGAAACATTCACATGGGACATGTACGGAATTATTCCATTGGTGATGTTGTTGCCCGTTTTCGCCGCATGCAGGGCTATAATGTTTTGCACCCCATCGGATGGGACGCTTTTGGTTTGCCGGCAGAAAATGCTGCCATTAAACATAATGTTCATCCCGGTACATGGACTTATTCCAATATTGATAATATGCGTAACCAGCTAAAAAGACTTGGTTATTCCTATGACTGGCGAAGAGAAGTTGCAACTTGCCATCCTAAATATTATAAATGGGAACAGGAATTTTTCTTAAAAGCACTTGAAAAAGGACTGGTATACAGAAAAAAAGCGGCTCAAAACTGGTGTCCCAATTGCCATACCGTACTTGCCAATGAACAGGTTGAAGACGGTAAATGTTGGCGTTGTGACAGCGTTGTCGAACAAAAAGAATTGACCCAATGGTTTTTTAAAATCACTGATTACGCTGATGAACTTCTTGCTGACCTTCAAAAATTGGAAGGCGGATGGCCTGACAGAGTTTTGTCTATGCAGCATAACTGGATTGGCAAATCCATTGGGGCAGAAGCAACGTTTAAAGTTGTTGACGGCAGTGATGAAATTAAAATTTTTACTACCCGTCCCGATACGATTTTCGGTGTTACCTTTATGACCTTGGCACCGGAACATCCCCTTGTGGACAAGCTTATCAGCGGCACATCCAACGAAGCGGAACTGCGGGCTTTTATTACCAAAATCCGAAATATGGACAAAATTGCCCGCCAATCTGACTCACTTGAAAAAGAGGGTATGTTTACAGGGGCTTATGCTCTTAATCCATTAACTGGTGATAAAGTGCCCGTTTGGATTGGCAACTTTGTTTTGGCTGAATACGGAACGGGGGCTGTTATGGCTGTTCCTGCCCATGACCAGCGCGATTTTGAATTTGCCAAAAAATACTCCATTCCGATGAAAGCTGTTATTTCAAAAGACGGCAGTAATTTTGATGTCACTGGTCTGGAAGCGGCCTATACCGAGCCCGGTACCATGATTAATTCCGGTGAATTTTCAGGACTTTCCAATGAAGAAGGAAAAGCAAAAATTATTGAATGGCTGGAGAAACATGGTCTTGGCAAGAAAACTGTTAATTTCCGTTTGCGTGACTGGAATATTTCCCGTCAGCGTTATTGGGGGGCTCCTATTCCTGTCGTCTACTGCGAAGATTGCGGAATGACGGCAGTAAAGCAGGAAGATTTGCCTGTGCTTTTGCCTCTTGATGTAAAAACCCATGAAGACGGTCGTTCACCGCTTCCCACCTTTGATGAATTTGTCAATACAACTTGTCCAAAATGCGGAAAACCTGCAAAACGCGAAACTGATACCATGGATACTTTTGTGGAATCTTCATGGTATTTTGCACGCTATACGGATGCCCGAAACGATGAAATGCCATTTTCTCAAGATGCTCTTTCTTATTGGCTTCCCGTTGACCAATACATTGGCGGTGTTGAACACGCTATTTTACACTTATTGTATGCTCGTTTCTTTACAAAAATTTTACGTGATTTTGGCTATTTCCCCAAAAATATTGATGAGCCGTTTGCGAATTTGCTGACACAGGGAATGGTTTTAAAAGACGGTTCCAAAATGTCCAAATCAAAAGGAAATGTTGTTGATCCGACTGAAATGATTGCAAAATACGGTGCCGATACTGTGCGGTTATTCTGTTTATTTGCAGCACCTCCGGAACGGGATTTTGACTGGAGTGATGCAGGTATTGAGGGATCTGCCCGTTTTCTGCAGCGTGTATGGCGTTTGTATCAGGAAATCCGTAAGGATATTCATGGGGTAAAAGCCTGTTCTTCAGTAAAAGAACAAGCTGATACTGCTGCCGCAAAGGCTATGCGTCTTCGAGAACATGCGACGGTGAAAAAAGTCAGTGAAGATATAGGCAACAGATATCAATTCAACACTGCCATTGCAGGTATTATGGAACTTGTCAACGACATGTTTACCAATAAAGAAGAACTTGCAAAAACAGAAAATGGCAAAGAAATTTTATCTTCTGCCATGGCAACTGTGATTACGTTATTATCACCCATTACACCGCATATCTGTGAAGAATTTTGGCATGATTTAGGTTTTGATACTTCTGTTTGTTCAGAACCTTGGCCTTTGTATAAGGAAGAAGCCCTTGAAAAAGACGTGCTTACCATTGTTATTCAAATTAATGGTAAATTGCGCGGTAAAATTGATGTTCCTTCCTCTGCAGGCAAGGAAGAAATAGAAAAAATCGCTCAGGAAGAACCAAACATTCAAAAGCATTTAGAGGGATTAACAATAAGAAAAATTATTGTTATTCCGCAGAAGCTCGTTAATATTGTTGCGAATTAACATGAAAAAAGTTTATTCTTTATTTCTTGTCACAATGCTTTTTTTGCTGTGTTCCTGCGGCTATACGGTTAAAGGAATACAGCAAAGCTCTCGGGATTCAATTTTTGGCAGCGGAAATAAAACCGTTGCCATTACCAAGATTGAAGATCCGTCTTTATATCCATGGATTACCTATTATTTAACCAATCAATTCCATACGGAAATGAATTTCAGAAGGTTGGCAAAATGGGAAGTTTCCGATAAAGCAGATTATCATATTGAAATTTTACTGCCTAAATTTGATACGTTTGCAAGTCTGACGGATGAAGAAGACAGGACATTATTAAATTCTATCAGTATTCAAATGGAAGTCAGAGTACATGATATGCATTTAAATACAACATGGTCTTCCGGAACATTATCTCATTATGAGTATTTCCAAAATCTTTCCGAAGAAGAATCCATCCGGGAAACGTTAAACGAACTTGTGTACATGGCATTTAATGCCTTTGAAAACACCTTTTAAGTATGTTTATGAACCAAATTGCAGGTTTTTATTTTTGTCATTGTCCTGATATGCAGTTAGCTAAGGAATATATGGAAAATAACTATATTTCTTCCTTTGGTGACGTCTGGATACAGGCTGAGCGCCGTACGTTTTGGAATGAAGATATCCAAGCATATTTATCTGCACTTGATACCATAAGTTTTGAAACAAAAAATAAAATTTTTTATATTAAAAATTGTCATGAATTATCCTCTGAGCAATGGAAAAAAATTTCAGCGGCTCTGGGAAAACCCCGTCCGGATGTATTTTCCATTTTTTTTCTGAATAATGGCTTGGAAAAAGGGAAATTAAAAGTTCCCCAAACTGTTCAAAAGCTCAAATGTTATGAGTTTGCTCAAAAAAAAGAATGGATTTTTGAATCTGTCGGAATTACGGATACGAATTTTGAAAAAATTTTGAGAAATGAAGCAAAGGCAAAATACGGTCTTGTTTTAAATAATGATGTTATTGCTATTTTAAAAGATATTGTCTCCCCTGATTATAACAGTATCAATAATATACTGGCACAATTAAGTCTCATAACCGGTCAGGACGGGGTCGTTAATGCCGGAGCTCTTGCACAATTGACAAACTATACACCGGAGCTTGTGTGGTTTGATATTATTAATAAAATTGAAGCCGGCAAAGGGGCAGAGGTGTGGAAACTCTTTTACAAAGCGTCCAATCAAATTGATGATTCTTCAATTTTTACATTTTTAGCTTTGATGATGCGGGAAATGCGGATACTTTGGAAAATTAAGGCAAATGAGCAAGTATTTTTGCCCTCAAGCCAAATTACCGCTAAAAATACCCTTGCCGCAAAACTGGGTTTTACCAATATTGCAAAAATTATTTCTTTGCTTTGTTTTGCTGAATTTGCCATAAAAAGCGGCAAAAAAAAATCTGTTGATACCTTGGAAGAGCTTATCAAAGACTGTATCAAGATTTTTGCAAAAGATACCGGTCAACTATCAACCCTTTATACTATCAATACCGAGAACTGACATGGCAGATGACGCACCTCATTTTCACGGACACAGGCAGAGACTTCGTGAACGAGTATTAAAAAATCCCCATGAAGCTGAGTCCTATGAGTTATTGGAATTACTTTTGGGTTATGTCCATAAACGAAGCGATACAAAGCCGCTGGCAAAAGACTTATTGAAGCATTTTGGTTCCCTGTGGGGGGTATTAAATGCGCACCCAACGGAACTAGAAACAATAAACGGCATTGGTGAATCTTCAAAAATATTTTTTATTTTACTGCGCGAGCTTGTTGCCAGATACTTTGTTGAACCTATAAAAGAAAAGAAATCCGTAACCTTAGATGACATAGCCATGCTTGCACGGTGCATGCTTGACGGGCTTTGCCATGAAGAAATTTGGCTTGCCTTACTTGACAATAATAATAGACTGCTTAGTTTTGATAAGGTACAGAGCGGAATAACGGATGCTGCATATTGCTCTGCAAAAATGATAGCTGAAATTGCTATTACCAAGAAAGCAACAGCTCTGGTTCTTATCCATAATCACCCGGGTGGTGTGACAAAAGCTTCTTGGGCTGACAGAGAAACGACACTCCATATTCAAAAAGTGATGAAGCTTATGGGAATACGTTTGCTGGATCATTTTATTATTGCTGACGGCAAAGTAATCAGTTTGGCAAATAATCATTTACTTGATGAAAATGAAATCATTTTAACGGATAATGATAAAAGTATAGTATAGGATTATAATCATGGTTAAGAAAAATGATGATGAACTTTTAGAGCCTGTTGATAAACCCAAAAAAAGAGGCAGACCCAAAAAAAATAGTACTGAGGCTGCTCAAAAAGCGGAATCTGCTCCTCATAAACAGGCAAATGAACAGGACGAGTATTTAATTAATGATGAAGCATTATTAACACAAATTCCCCATGAAATCGGCTTGTTGTCTTTGCGGGAAAATGTGCTTTTTAATTCTATGATTATGCCTATTTATGAAACCAGAGAAACGGGAATAGAAGTTATTGAAAAGGCATATAACAGTTCCAAATTTATTTTTGTTGCTGCACAAAAGGATGCTGCTCTTGATGACCCTGCCGTAAGCGATTTATACGAAACAGGAACTGTTGGACTTATTTTACGTATGATAAAAATGCCCAATGGACATATAAAAGCACTTATTCAGGGCATTAGCCGGGCAAAATGCCTCGGTGAAGTGGCAAAATCAAACTATCCGCAAGTTTTCATTGATTTAATTAAAGAAAAAAGTGTAGAAATTACTCCCGAAGTAACCGCACTTATTCGTCTTGCCCGAGAATACAGTGAAAAGATTTTACAGCTGCGCGGTGTTCCCATTGCGGAAATTATGTCTATTTTAATGCAGGTGGAAGAACCGGGCAAACTGGCTGATTTAATTGCTTCCAATATGCGGATAAAGGCTCAGGAAGCACAAATTATGCTTGAATGTTTCGACCCTGTGGAACGTTTGCAAATTATTATCAAACATCTTTTAAAAGAAGTTGAAATTGCTGACTTGCAGGCAAAAATACAAAATATTGCCCGCGAAGGCATGGATAAAGCACAAAAAACCTATTATCTTCGCGAGCAGATAAAAGCTATCCGCACTGAACTTGGCGAAAATGCCAATATGGATGAAGAACTGGATACCTTGCGGGAACGGATTGAAAAAATAGGGCTGAGTAAGGAAGCAAAAAAAGAAGCCCAAAAGCAATTGTACCGTCTTTCCAATATGGGCTTTGATTCTGCTGAAGCGAATGTTGTCCGAACCTATCTTGACTGGCTTGTTGATTTGCCATGGAAAAAAACAACAAAGGATGTTTTGGATATTGCCAAGGCAAAATCAGTGCTCGATGCAGACCATTACGGGTTGACAAAAATCAAAGACAGGATTTTAGAATTTTTGAGCGTACGGAAATTAAATCCACAATCAAAAGCCACAATTTTATGTTTTGTAGGTCCTCCGGGGGTAGGGAAAACGTCCTTGGGTCGTTCCATTGCTAAAGCCATGAACAGAAAATTCCAGCGTATTTCTCTGGGGGGTATGCGTGATGAAGCGGAAATCCGCGGACACAGACGCACCTATGTTGGCGCCATGCCCGGGCGTATTATCCAAGCCATGAAAAATGCCGGAACCAAAAACCCCGTTATTCTGCTTGATGAAATTGATAAATTGGGTAATGATTTTCGGGGAGATCCGAGTTCTGCGCTTTTAGAAGCTTTGGATCCTGAACAAAACAGCCATTTCAGCGACCACTATTTAAATCTTGAATTTGACTTGTCAAAAGTTCTTTTTCTCTGCACTGCAAACAGTACGGACTCTATTCCGCAGGCACTGCGGGACAGAATGGAAATTATCCGTATTTCCGGCTATACTGAGCTTGAAAAGCTTGCCATTGTCAAATCCTATATTTTGAAACGGCAAATCAAAGATAACGGACTCACGGCTAAACAGATAAAAATTAGTGATGCATCTATTAAAAAAGTTATTCGTGAATATACAAGAGAAGCAGGTTTGCGAAATCTTGAACGTGAAATTGCTTCTATTTGCCGTAAAATTGCACGAAAAGTTGCAGAACAGGAAATTACTTCTTCTTCGGTAACACCCAAAATAGTGGAAGAACTGCTTGGTGCTCCCCGCTTCTTGGAAGAAGAACGGGAAAAGCACTTGCTTCCGGGAGTTGCAACCGGACTGGCTTGGACACAGGCTGGCGGTGATGTCCTTTTTGTTGAAGTTTCAAAGATGAAAGGAAAAGGGGCGGTGCAAACAACAGGGCAGCTTGGCGATGTTATGAAAGAAAGCTGCCAAGCCGCTGTTTCCTATATCCGCAGCCATGCAGAGCAGTTAAATGTTGAAGAAGATTTTTATGAAAAGTATGATTTGCATGTCCATGTTCCGGAAGGGGCTACTCCAAAGGATGGTCCTTCTGCAGGGGTAACCTTGTTTACTGCCATTTTGTCTTCTTTATTGAATGTTTCTGTGCGTTCGGATTATTGCATGACAGGGGAAATCACCTTGCGCGGACGTGTGCTTCCTGTTGGCGGCATAAAAGAGAAAATCCTTGCTGCCGTGACACGGGGGTTGAAAAATGTTATTATTCCAAAGCAAAATATCAAAGACTTAGAGGATATTCCTGCTGAGTTACTGGAAAAAATAACGGTACATCCTGTAAACCATGTGGATGAAGTCAGAAAATTAGTGCTGGAATAAGGTTTTCCGTATGAGGAACATGCGTGTGAATTTTACAGAATTTGGCTTATCTGAGAAGTTGCGGCATTATTCCTGAAAATATTTTGCTATTTCTTCTTTACTGCTTATTTTACCGGCTAACATGACAGCCAATTTTATGCGTGCTTTTTTAGCTGAATAGCCAAAAGCAGGGATAGCCCCGTATTCAATAAGCCTCGGCAGCCCCCCGGAAAAATTGTACAGCGGGGCAATACTTCCGGAAGTACAGTCCGAGGTAATAACAACATAACAACCGTAATTAATAAGATTTTTTATGTTTTTGGCAAGTTCTTCCGTTACATTGCCACGTCCAAAGGCTTCGATGATAACTGCCTGATAATTCAAGTCATGATAAAATTTAAGAATATCGCCCGTACAATTTAAACTTGCTTTGAAAATATCTATTTTGGGAAAGGGAAGTTGACGGATAGTGAAATATTCTTGTTTTATCGGACGCTGCACAAGAGAAACCTTGCCATTATCAACACTTCCAAGCATGCCATATTGTGCGGATTGAAAAGTATGTAAAAAATACGTATGGGATTTATGGACATATTTTGGCAGCAATAGTGCCTGATTGAATAAAACCATAACACCCGTATTCTGCGCTGCAGGTGAACAGACAGCCCAGAGGGCATGCTGTATATTAGAAAGTGCATCACTGCCAAGTTCGTCGCTGGAACGTTGTGAACCCGTAATAATCACAGGTCGATTCTCATGGCGAGGATAGCACAGGCTCAAAAAATATGCACTTTCTTCCAATGTATCTGTACCGTGCGTAACAATAACTCCGCAGCTTTCTCTGTCTTGAAAAATTCTATTAATACAAGTAGTTATTTCATATAAAATTTCAAAGGTCATGAGTGAACTGTCTATTGCCGCAAGAGGATGAAAAATAAGCTCATGGTCTGCCGGGATTTGCAGTTGGCAAAAAAGATTTTCCATGCAAACTTTTCCCAAATCTACATGGTTATTTTTTGTTTTTTGGGCAGAAATGGTGCCGCCTGTGGTAATAATATGAATTTTTTTCATACGTTTTCTTCGGATATGACTTGAGCAAGAGCTTCATCATGTTTTGCCGCTTTTGTGCGGGGGGCATTTTCACGGAATAACTGCACTGAAAGGGCTTTGCCGGTTTCATCATCGAGATCCATAAGAAAACCGTTTAACGCTCCTTGTCCGACAGCCCGTTTAAAACTTGTCGGGCGTTTTGTGACAAAGCGGGAGAGGACAGATTGAAAGTCCATGCCTAAGCAGGACTGTTCTACACCGCACATGCCTAAATCTGTTAAATAGGCCGTACCGCCGGGTAAAATTTGCGGATCTGCTGTCTGCACATGGGTATGGGTACCAAAAACAGCACTCACTTTGCCATCCAATGCAAAACCCATTGCCTTTTTTTCGCTGGTTGCTTCAGCGTGAAAATCAACAATACGAAAAATAATGTCTTCATCAAGGGAATTGACAAAATCATAAGCCGCTTGAAAAGGACAGGGCAGAGCTTCCATAAACGTTGTCCCTTGGATATTTAATACCGCTATTTTTCTTCCGTCAGGCAGCGTATAAATATTTGCACCGCGCCCGGGAGCAGGATGAGGAAAATTTTGCGGGCGAAGGACGCGTTGTTCCGAATCAAATTTATCATAAACTTCGTGATTTTTCCAGCTATGATTGCCGCCGGTAATGCAGTCTATTTTTGCATTGAGAAGTTCGTTAATCGTTGAACTTGTAATGCCCACGCCGCCGGCACTATTTTCTCCGTTGGCAAGAATAAAATCTATATGCAATTCTTGTTTTAAAAAGGGGATGCGGTTTTTAATCGCTTGTCTGCCAATGCTTCCGCAAACGTCACCCAAGGCTAATATTCTCATTTTTTATCCTATTCTGCATTTAATGTACTGCAAATCAATGCATTAAATTCTTCTAATTCTTCGGTTTTAGGCAATGTGGAAAGAATGGTAAAAATATTGCCCTGTTGTTTTAAAATTTTTATGCTTTCTTTATAATATACATTAAAAATCCAGCCGCAGAGAAGAATTTTAAAATCGTTAATATAAACAAGATCAAGATAGCTAATCACTTGTTTTTGCATTGCTTTTTCTAAAATATACTTGGAATAGAGGAGAGGTTCGTCTTTTACACTGAGCGTAACTCCATCTTTTTCCGGCAGATTATGCGTAAAATTTTCTGCCATAACGCGAAAAATATCTATTTTGTCAGCATCACGAATAATCCGGCATAAGTCTTCGTATTCAGGGGGTAAATTCTTGGGAAGAGCTATCTTATTATGCAAAATAATAGCTGATAAAACTTTTTTTTGAATATGCTGAGGTTCCTGCAAAAACGGAATATGTTTTTTCAAAATCCGAACGGCAATAGAAGCATGGTCTTCGCTTATTTTATCTAAAAAGGTATGATAGTTTTGATATTGCCTGAAACGTCCGATATCATGGTATAAGGCAATTAATCGCGCACAATACCTGTCTTCTTCCGAGAGAGATAACTTGTTTATAATTTGCTCGGTATTACGCACAACATGAAACGTATGTTCTTTTTTTAATGCCAAACAAGGTTCAACAGTATTTTGAAAAAACGTTTCAATATAGGCTAAAAAGCTTTGTTCATGGAGAGCGTAGTTATTTTGTATCATTGTTTTTCTTTATTGTTTTCGTCAATATTTTTCCACAAATTTTTTCTTAAAATGCCTTTTGGACCATATAAAAAACGTAAGAAAAAAATAAAAAGAAAGCAAACAGCAAACATCAGGAACATGGTCATATATTTTGTTCCAAAAAATTCTGCTAAATTCATAATTCACCGGAATAGATTGAAATTTATAAAGATTTTTCCAAAATATTTTCATAAAGTCAAGTATTATTATGCTTGAAAAAAAAAATTTTTTGGTCTAAAAAAAATGCAGGAGTTTACTATGTCTTTTGTCCATTTACATTGTCATACGGAATACAGCTTGCTTGACGGGGCAATCAGAATTGCCGATTTAACAAAAAAAGCAAGCAGTCTTGGCATGCCTGCTGCAGCCATTACTGACCACGGCAATATGCACGGAGCAGCCTATTTTTATATGTCTTGTAAAGATCATGGCATTACTCCTATTTTGGGCTGCGAAGTCTATGTGACGCGTGATCATAAAGACAGCACCAGTGAGTTGGCAAAAATCCGCCATCACCTTATTTTATTGGCAAAAAATAAAATCGGCTACCAAAACCTGATTGCACTTGTCAGCCGCAGTTATTTGGACGGCTATTATTATAAACCCCGTGTTGATAAAGGTTTATTAAAACAGTACAGTGAGGGAATTATTGCTCTTTCCGCATGCATTGCCGGAGAAATTCCCCGTACTCTACGGGGAAATAATGCTTTTATCCAAGGGGGCGGTACTTTTAGTGACGCTATTAACATTGCAAAAGAATATGCCGCTCTTTATCCTGACAGATTTTATTTGGAAGTCCAGTCAAATACTTTGCCGGAGCAAAGTCTTGTCAATGAGAAACTCTATGAACTTGCCCATGAAACAAAACTTCCTCTTATTGCGACCAATGACTGCCATTATTTGAACAGCGAAGATGTGGAAGCCCATGATATTTTACTTTGTGTTCAGCAGCAGCGGACAGAATTTGATGAAAACCGCTGGAAATTCGATGCAAAGGATTTATACTACAAAACCCCCGAAGAAATGATAGCCTCTTTTAGAGATTATCCTGAAGCTATTGAAAATACGCTTAAAATTGCAGATGAATGTAAGGGGTTGGAAATTCAATTAAAAACGCCTCCATATCATTTCCCCGTTTATGAACTTCCAGAAGGTATGACCCTAGAAACCGAATTTAGAAAACTTGCCCGAGAAGGTTTGGAAAAACGTATTGAAAAACATCCGAAGCGCGAGACCCTTGATGTTGCCCTGTACAAAGAACGCCTTGAAATGGAGCTTGATGTTATTTGCGGCATGGGTTTTCCCGGGTATTTTCTTATTGTGCAGGATTTTATTAACTGGGCAAAGAATAATGGTATACCAGTAGGTCCGGGGCGTGGTTCTGCTGCCGGGTCTTTGGTTGCTTGGTCGCTTCGTATTACAAACCTTGATCCCATTCCCTATAATTTATTTTTTGAACGTTTCCTCAATGTGGAACGTGTTTCCATGCCTGATATAGACGTCGATTTTTGCGAAGACAGACGCTTGGAAGTTTTTGATTATGTTTCTAAAAAATATGGCAAGGATAAAGTTGCTCAAATTGCCACCTTTGGAAAAATGAAGGCAAAAGCCGTTATTCGTGATGTGGGACGTGCCATTGGCTTGTCTTTTCAGGATACAAGCAGAATATGCAAGATACTTGGTGATGATTTAGGTATTACGCTGGAAAAAGCACTTGCCAACAACAGTGAGTTTAAAAATGAATATGAAAAAAATCCTTCCTCAAAACGGCTTATTGATATCTGCCTGCGTTTAGAGGGCTTATCTCGCCATGCTTCAACCCATGCAGCGGGCGTTGTTGTGTCTGATAAACCCATGCATGAATATTTGCCCCTTTTTAAAGGAAAAAAAGACGAACTTGTCACCCAATTTGACATGAAAATTGTGGAAAAAGTCGGTTTGGTAAAGTTTGATTTTTTGGGACTTCGTACCATTACGCTCATCAATAAAGCCATTAAAAATATTGTGCGTCAGGGTAAAATCCCGCCTGATTTAGACACGCTTCCTTTTGATGATCCGCAGATTTATGATTTATATGCAAAGGGGGATACGGACGGGGTATTTCAGGTGGAAAGTACGGGTATGCGTAAATATTTGCGTATGCTGCGTCCAACCTGTTTTGAAGACCTTATTGCTATGCTTGCTCTTTACCGTCCCGGTCCTTTGAATTCAGGCATGGTCGATGAGTTTTGTAAACGAAAACACGGTGAAGTGGAAGTTACCTATCCTTTGCCTGAGCTTGAAAAGTGCCTGAAAGATACCTATGGGGTCATTGTATATCAGGAACAGGTCATGCAAATTGCGCAAATTGTCGCCCAATATACGCTTGGAGGCGCTGACTTGCTTCGCCGTGCCATGGGCAAGAAAAAACCGGAAGAAATGGCGCAGCAGCGGGGCATTTTCCTTGATGGCTCCGGAAAACGGGGCGTCCCGGAAGAGAAAGCCAATGAAATTTTTGACCTCATGGAAAAATTTGCTGAATACGGATTCAATAAAGCCCATAGTGCTGCCTATGCTGTTATTTCCTATCATACAGCCTATTTAAAAAAATATTTTCCTGTGGAATTTATGAGTGCATTACTCAGTTCTGAAATTGGAAACCAAGATAAAATTTTAAAATATGTTGCTGTCTGCAATGACATGGATATCAAGGTAAAAAGTCCTGATATTCAAAAAAGCAGACGTGAGTTTACCCCGGATAACGATGCGATTATTTATGGTTTAGGGGGTGTTAAAACCGTTGGTGACGAAGCAATTAATGAAATTGTCCGCAATAGGGAAGAAAAAGGCGTTTATAAATCTTTTTATGATTTTTGTTTACGCGTCAATTTGCGGAAAGTGACAAAACGGGTTTTGGAAAATCTTATAAAGTCAGGGGCATTAGATTGTTTTGGCGTTTCAAGAAACGGACTTTTGGCAAGTATGGATACGGTTCTTGCCAAAGTGGCAAAAAAACTCAAAGAAAAAGACTCAAAACAAGTATCCTTGCTCATGTTTGCTCCTGTAGAAGATGAGAATAATGTGGGAAAAGGCATTGGTTTTGACTGCCCTGGACAAAATTTACCGGAATGGTCGGAAGAAGAAAAAATTAATTATGAAAAAGAGGCTCTAGGTTTCTATTTGACTTCCCATCCTCTGCAGGCTTATAAAGCGGATTTTGAACGGCTTGGCATTCTTCATCTTGAGGATATTCAACATATTGAAAACAAAACGCTTGTCCAGACTGCTGTGCTTGTGACGGGAATAAAAGAGATTATTACCAAAACAGGCAAAAAAATGGCATTTTTACAAATAGAGGATTTAACAGGGCATGGAGAATTGACGATTTTCCCTAAAAAATACGAGGAGCTTCGCTCTTATTTTTTGGAAGAATCCAATAATCTTTATTACTTGACTGCAACTGTTGATAAAAATCAGGCTGATGAAAGCAGTTATGATGAAGAAAAAGAAGGGGAAGAAGAGGCTAAAATAGAAGTAAAATTATTGGCAGAAAATATGGTTCCCCTTCTTGAAGCCTGTGAAAACTGCAATAGGGAAGTATGCATTGATTTTGGTTCAAAACCGCTTAAAAATATTGCTTTGTTTAAACAAATTTTAAATAAACACAAGGGAAATGCCCCCTTATCAACGTGGATAACAGTAGATAATGAATTTACGTGTCAGTTGAAATTCGGGGATGAATGGAATGTCAAAGTAAGTCCGGAATTTTACCGCGACATGAAGGCATTTAGTGAAATGAAATAAAGGAAGATGTTATGACACGTTCTTTTTGGCAATTAACAGTACGGGAAAGTTTTTCTTCTGCCCATGCATTGCGCAATTATCAGGGAAAATGTGAAAATATGCATGGTCATAATTATTTGGCAGAGGTTGTGGTTGAAGGCGATACGCTTACAAAAGATACAGAACTTGTTGCTGATTTTACTGTACTCAAAAAAATACTTCGGGAAGAATTGGCAAAAATCGATCACTGTGTTTTAAATGAAAGACCTCCTTTTGATGCCATTAATCCTTCTTCTGAAAACATTGCCCGATATTTATGGAAATGCATGGAACCACGGTTAAAAGAATATCCTGTAAAACTTTACAGCGTAAGCATTAGTGAAAAAGCAGCACAAACTGCTACCTATCGTGAAATTACGGATTGATATAATTTATTATGCAAAATTGGCTGCTGCAGGCATATTGTATCAAACTCTATGATGAGACTGCAAAATTTCTTTCTTCTGAAAAGAAAAATTGTCGGGTTGCATGTATAGAAAATTGCATAGATTACAGACAGATACAAGCAGTGAGATTTTCTTTGGCAGGGAAAAAATATTCTTTGCCAATTCTAACTTTTAATAAAGAATTTCAAATTCTTTCAGACGAACAAAAGGGAAAAAATTTTTCTGTAAATTCTGAATCGATCGATGTTATTCTTTCTCTTTTTAATCTCCATTCTCTTTCTCAAAATGATCAGATTGATTTTATCCGAAAAATGCAGACAATAGCTCCGCGGGCAATATTTCTTGAATACGAAAATCCGGAAAGAAATTTGGCGTATGCAGGATATTTTTCTTTTATTTTATGGCAATATTGTTTATGTATTGTTGAAGACTTATTTCTTTCCCCAAAAAACTCTTTTTCCTGTTTTCATGCTTATTTGCAAAATGGGGCAGTTGAAGGTGTTTTGTATGCCTTACCACAAATTTTACCTGCTCATTCCATAAAAATGCTGAGCCGCAAACATTTTGGCTTTGGTGCAATCGGCATGGCATATCTGGAATGGTAGTGCATGGAATTTTTTAATTCCACGGAATATTCATTCCGCTTTCTTCAACAGGTCCTTTTAATTCCTCACCAATGGGCGTATCATTAAAGGCACCGATTTCCAATGCGGAATCGGGAACTTCACTTTTTCCGGGCACTGTTTCAGTTTCCGGGTTATTCGCAGCAAAACTATACCAAAAAGAATAAATCCCGTAATATTCTTTCATATACGTGCCCAGATAATTGCCGCCTCTGCATACGCCGTCAAAATCCCACGTGCTTTGTGTTTGTAAATCTTTAAAGGTTTTGCTGCTATCTTTTACCATAACAAGGGGATCTTTGCCAAACCAAACTGTTCGGTCAAATATCCGAACAACATCAAGGGCTTTATCATGGACAGCAACAAGGGCATATTTATCAAAGAAAAAGTTGACGATGCCTTTTTTCTTAACATAATTGATATTAATTGCTACAACTTTTTTATCAAGTTCCAAGCCGATAACCATTTCTTTGAGCCGCATACGCGTATCCAAATTAGATATGGGATAAATCAGCTGGTCATTATAATAAAAGCTTTCCGGATCATTATACGAACCATACGGATCTTTGCCATAGCGTTTATTGGTTGAACGGGGTGTCAGCAAAACTCTTGCATTGTCTTTATCAATGTAAAATCGCAGCGCTTTATCCCAAGTAGTCCAGTAAGAAGGCAATAATTCAAGCCCGGAGCCCATAAGTGTTCCCAAAAAACAAATACCATACATTTGTGACCAGCGGCTATTGGTATTAATATCCATTAACACACTGTTGGCATTATACTGCCTGCCATCAGCCTGCAATTGTAAATAGAGATTGTCTCTTCTGGTATTATAGGTTGCAAGGGTGCCGGAAATGGGACTATAGGTCACTGCAAAGGATTTATCCTGTGCAATCATATTTAACACTTCATGCCAAACCATTATTTTTTGGGGCAAAATAATAACATCGCGCTCTTTTAAAGGCTTAAGCTTGCCTGTTGCAACAATAAAAACAGGTTCATTTTCATCTAAGAGCATTGATGCAAGACTGACAGATGTAAAAATGGGATTTACAAGCGGTTTTAAATTGTTTTCATTCATTCCCGTATTGACGAGATGTTCAGCAATATATTCCAAATCCTCTTGTGTTTGCGGAAGAGCATAACTGTTTAAATTGATAATAAAGTTACCGGATAAAAAGAAAAAAAAGGATAAAAGTAACGTCAGTATTTTCATAATGAACTCCTGCAAATAAATATACCTTTCTTTGGAAAAATAGTCAAAAGCAGGGCAGTGAATTATTTTAGATTTATGACATATACTATAGATATATAGTATAGTTACAATATTATTATATTTGAAAGTGAAGAAATCATAGGGAAATAACTCAATTTTTGCTATTTTGGAATGTAAGACAACAAGTGTAAAAACAGCTATCTGATTTACGTGTATTTTAGGAATTTTTTGTTTCAATATTATAAAGTTTACATAATTTACATTATGGGACAAACAAATAACATAATGATAATAAAATGTTAAGTTAAAAAATCCAAATAAATCGAAAAAGAGTTAACTTTTTATAAGGCACAAAAGTTCAAACATACTTTGGTAATGAAGAAAACGATTGTTAAATTATTTTTAATAAAAAATTGCCAAATGATTTTTAAGTTCAATCTGGCTCTTTGATTACATTTTTTAGCATCATCTTGATGAAAACGTATTTATTTTGATAGTTATGAAATAGTTATTCAGCAAAAACCGCACTCTCTTATCTTTAAATCGTACTTTTTGCAATATGCACTTAATTACAGTCTGCCCTACTGCTTTGACTCTCTAGAGCATTTTCGGTTAACATGAGGAATAAAAAATATTTTCCCTTTTATGAATATTACTCATAAAAGGGCATTGAGGGGAATTTGGGGCGGTAGTCATTAGCAAGTGAACAAGCTCTACGGATAGCGGCAACAAAGATAATATCATTTCCCCTTAATAAAAAATATTATAAATCTTATTGGTGCGTTCCGAATGTCATACGCAAATGTTCGATTATTTATTTATCTCTTTAAAAAATAAATTAAATTATAATGTTATATAAACATAATAGAGAAGTTAGCAATATAACTTCTCTATTATGTTTAGGAGTTCTTATGAAGAGATAGTGTTTTGAGGCAACTCATGAGTCTTTAATAAATATATCGTATAAGTTCCTAAAAACTTTACATTAAAATTTTATTTTTAAATCTCATGCCGAAGGATTGATTAAAGGGATTGAATACAGTAAAATTATAAAGATTAAAACGTTATAAGAGGTTTTTATGAGTTTTCTTAAATCAAGCACGAGTTTTACCCGTTTTAAAATTCTTGATGAGGTAAAAGCGGAAATTTATGACAATTTTGAAGATATACTCCGTAAATTTGCTATCATGGATATTGATAATACTGCTGATGAGCGTGCCTATGGCTGGACCAATTTTGATGATATGCTTGATTTAGAATTTTCAAAATCAAGCCCCCGCAAGGGAGAGTTTCTTGTTTTTGCTTTTCGTGTTGATACGCGGCGTGTTGCTCCTGCCATTATCAAAAAGCATGTCACTATTGCTCTTCGTCAGGAAGAGGAAAAATTGGCAGAACTGGGGAAAAAATATATCAGTAAAGACAGGAAAAAGGAAATAATTGAACAGGTAAAGCTTCGCCTTCGCACCCGTACGCTCCCTATCCCGGCTGTTTTTGAAGTTGTTTGGGATTATTCACAAAAAACACTTTATTTTGCTTCTGTGCAAAGAAAACTTATTGATTTGTTTACTGAGTATTTTGTGCGGAGTTTTGATGTCCGGATTGAACAAATACTTCCCTATTCATTAGCCCAAAGTATTTTAGGACAAGGCTGTGAAGATAAACTTGATGAACTTGAACCAACAACGTTTAATATTGATTAATTAAAGGAATATATCATGGCAGATGCACCCTATCTTGGCGATAATATAGATATTTTATTGGGACAGGAATTTCTTACTTGGTTATGGTACAGAAGCGAGTATGCTGACGGGCTTTTTCGTGCACGTTCAGGAGCATATAGTTTTCATGTCAGGATTGAGCAGCGCTTGGTTGTCCGAGGCGGTGAAGGCGATCATCAGGAAACAGCATCGGTATCAGGTTCTTTTTCTCCGCTGCGTGAAGCAAGGCTTGGGCTCTCTACAGGAAAAAAAGTTGTCCGTGCACTTGTAAGTTTTTATAAAGATGAAATGGTCTGGCAGGTTTCTTTAAAAGCAGAAGATTTTTCTCTTAATTCCTTTAAAACACCTGCCATCAGCAAAGAAAGTGAAAATGAAGCAGATGAAGACGCAACTTTTTATATAAAAATGCAGTTTATTACTGAAGGTTTGGAGCTCATTGATGAGGTATACAGGCAGTTTCTTGAAATTCGGCTTTCTGAACAGGCGTGGAAAGAGGAAGTTATTGCCATAAATACATGGATACATCACGATATTTCACAAGGAGCATAATCATTGCAGTCTTCTTTGGTTCATTCTGTTTTTTACCTGTCAAAAAAACTCTTATGGATAATGCTTATTTTTTTAGGAATTACCCTTATTAGTTTTTTTGTTATGCATTTAGCACCCGGTTCTCCAACAGACATGCAAACCAGTTTAAATCCCCTTGTCAATGAAGCATACCGTGAAAAACTCAATGCACTGTACGGACTGGATAAACCTATTTATATACAGTATTATGACTGGCTTTCACGCTTAATACAATTTGATTTCGGCAATTCTCTATCCGGTGACGGGCGTCCTGTTATTGATAAAATTGTTGAACGCCTGCCTTTGACCGTGGGATTAAATGTTATTTCATTGGTTCTTGCCTTGCTGCTTGCTCTTCCCGTTGGGATTATTTCTGCTGTTCATCAGGGGAAATTTATTGATAAGTTCTTTACGTTTTTAGTTTTTTTAGGTTTTGCCATGCCGGGCTTTTGGCTTGCCCTGCTTTTGATGCTGTATCTGGGGATTGAGCATAGCCTTGTGCCCCTTTCCGGGATAACAAGTTTAAATTTTCATGAATTATCCTTTCCGGAACAATGCCTTGATGTTATGCATCATTTGATTTTACCGGTTATTGTTTCAACTCTTGGGGCAATTGCAGGAACTTCCCGTTTTTTACGTTCGTCCATGCTCGAGGTTTTGCGTCAGGATTTTATTTTGACAGCAAAAGCAAAGGGGCTGACCTACAGGATGATTATTTATAAGCATGCTCTCAGAAATGCCCTGCTTCCCGTCATTACACTGCTTGGCTTATCTATTCCCGGGCTCATTGGCGGCAGTGTTATTATTGAAAGTATTTTTGCACTCCCCGGGCTTGGGCAATTATTTTATAATGCTGTCATGGCAAGGGATTATCCCCTTATTATGGGTAACCTTGTTTTTGGGGCAATACTCACTCTTGCGGGAAATTTACTGGCAGATTTTTGTTATCGGCTTGCAGATCCAAGAATTTCAATGCAAACGGGAAAATAGGCAGGAAAAGAGGAATGATAACAATAATTAAACGGCATTTTTTATTTTTTCTTGGAGCAGGCATAGTACTTTTTATGGCATTTCTTGCTTTGTTTGCTCCATTTTTATCTCCTTACTCCCCTACTGAACCTAATGTGGATATGATTTTATTAAGCCCCAGCTCTGAACATTTACTGGGAACAGACGCCATTGGACGCGATATTTTTACAAGGCTTTTATATGGGGCAAGGGTTTCGCTGTGGGTTGGTTTTATTGCTGTAGGTATTTCTTCTCTGATTGGGGTGACGTTGGGACTTATTTCCGGATATTTTGGCGGTATTGTCGATGAAATTATCATGCGTATTGTTGATATTATGCTTTGTTTTCCTTCTTTTTTTCTTATTTTAGCCGTTATTGCTTTTTTAGAGCCAAGCATGACGAATATCATGATTGTTATCGGACTGACGTCATGGACAGGATTGACAAGACTTGTACGGGCAGAAACCCTGTCATTGCGGGAACGGGACTTTATTCTTGCCACTCGGCTTTCCGGGGCGGGCAAAGCTCGCATTTTATTTGTGCATATTTTACCAAATACGTTGGCTCCTGTTCTTGTTTCTGCCACACTGGGTATTGCAGGGGCAATTTTAGTGGAATCTTCCTTGAGTTTTTTGGGACTTGGTGTCCAGCCCCCCTATCCAAGCTGGGGAAATATGCTTTTAGACGGCAAAGATGTTTTAAGTAATGCCCCATGGCTTTCTCTTTTTCCCGGACTTGCCATTTTTATTACCGTGCTTGGCTATAATTTATTGGGGGAAAGTTTGCGCGATATTTTTGATCCCAGATTGAAAAATAAGGACTGAAAGAACGCCCAAGTATGAGGTTCATATGTTAGAATATTTACGAATTCGTGATTTGGCATTGATTGATGATACGGAACTTGATTTTACAAAAGGCATGAACGTATTAACGGGTGAAACCGGTGCCGGGAAAACTTTTATATTAAAAGCCATTCAATTTTTGCTGGGGGAAAAATTAACTGCTGACATGGTGCGAAACGGAAAAGAAAAAGCCCAAGTTGAAGCTATTTTTTATATTGGTGAAACAGAATATATGCTTCGGCGTGAACTCATTGCAGAAACGGGACGAAGCCGTTTTTTCCTCAATGGCAATGTGAGCACGCTGGAAACAATGAAAGAACTTCGTCCTATGTTCCTTTTGCATGTGGGACAGCACGGACAGCAGCGCCTTTTACAGCCCGGTTTTCAAGCAAGCCTTGTTGATGATTTTATTGAAGATAAAACCCTGCTGCAGCAAAAAGAAGAACATTTAAAAGCTCTCAAAAATTGTATTCAGGAAAAACAAGCACTGCTTGCTAAAATTGAAACGCTGAATGATAAACGGGAACTTTTGGAAATGCAGCAGGCAGAAATTGAAAAAGTTAATCCGGAACAGGGAGAAGAAGAAACTCTGGAAACGCTGCGTCAGCAATTTAAAAGTATTGACCATATTCAACATGCCTATGATGAAGGGCTGGAAATTTTATTTGGAACAGACGGTTCTGCCGGGCTCATCCAAGCATTAAATCAATTGGAGCGGATTATTTCCACATTGACTAAAGACAGTGACTTTGATCATGATATGGATACTGCCTATGATGCACTCCTCAATTTTCAGGAAGAAGTAAAAGAATTAAGCAATAAATTCAGAAATGTTCCGAGCCCTGAAGTTGAGAGTGACATGACGCTTAATGATATTGAATCCCGTCTTTATCAATTGGCACAATTAAAACGCAAATTAAATCGTTCTATCGAACAGATTTTAACCCTTAAAGAAGAAGTTGAAGAAAATCTTTCTTTTCTTGATGCCTGTGGGCTTGATATTAAAAATATAGAGAAAAAAGAAAAACGCTTAACCCATGAATTGCAAGAAGTATTGATAAAAACCAATCAGGCAAGAGAAAAGGCTGCAGCTATTTTTTGTACAGCATTACAGGAAGAATTAAGAGGTCTTGGTTTTTCTGAAAAAGTACAGGTTCTCCCTGAATTTGTTGAACATTCTCTTCTCAAAGAAAGCCTTGAGCCTTGCATAGAAAAAACAGTGCGCCTCTTATGGGCGCCAAACCCTGGGCAACACCCGCAGCCTCTTGATAAAATTGCTTCCGGCGGTGAATTATCCCGTTTTTTACTGGCAGTTATCGGATTACAGCAATCTCAATACGAAGATGCCACCCTTATTTTTGATGAAGTGGACGCAGGTGTTGGCGGAATAACATTGAACCGTGTTGCAGAACGCTTGTCAGCATTGGCAGAAAAACGGCAAATGCTTTTGATTACGCACTGGCCGCAGCTTGCTGTGCGCGGACAAAATCATTTTTTAATTACCAAAGAATTTATTGGCGATGAAACGTATAGCCGTTGTGTACGATTAAACGAAGAACAAAAACAAAAAGAACTGGAACGTATGGCGGGCAAAGAATAAATTTTGTAGGGCTCATAACAGCAAGAAGTTTTAACTTTTTTGCTCATTACACAAATAACAAGTTAATTCAACGCCATAACAAGCGCGTCATCGTCTCCGTAATAGTTTTTTCTGCAGTGGATTTGTTTAAAGCCACATTGGGTGTAAAGATTTTGAGCGGGAATATTTTTTGCCCGTACTTCTAAAATAATATGGGCTTTTTGGATATGATCTTGGGCAAGCCAAAATGTAAGGAGTTTTTTTGCCAGTCCTTTTTGGCGAAAATCCGGGTGTGTTGCAATATTCAAAATTTCAGCATAATCATTAATACTGCTGCAGAGCAGATACGCAATAACTGTTTCTTCTGCTGTACAAATGCCAAAAAGTTCTATAAACTTATCTTGCAGTGCAGCATGAAATTGTGCCTCACTCCACGGACAGGGAAAACAACGCTTTTCAAGAACAGCAACGCTTTTTATATGTTTTTCATGTAATGCTGTAACAGGATAATCCATGAATAAACCTCGTATAACCGATGATGATTTCCCCTATTTGCTGAATGAAGAAGCAAGAAAAAATCTTGTAGAAATTACAGATAACGCGGGTCTTCCTTTTTTACTCATGCCCGAGCATATTGTAAAGAAGAAAAAAATGCGGCATCGTATTATTTTTGTCGTATTAAAAGATAAAAAAAATCGTATATTATTTGTCAAAAAAAAGACATCGGAAACCAATCCTCTCTGGGAATTTCCTTGTTATGGGATAGTTTTTGCGGGTGAAAGCGCAGAAGGAACAGCTTATAAAGAGTTACAGGAAAATTTTTATATTGACGACAGCATAAAAATGCACGAAATAACGACTCTTCCCTACTTGCAAGGGGATACTTCCGTTACGGCAACAGTTTTCCGTGCCGGACCGTTTTCCGGAACTTTTCGCTATAATGAAGAAAAAATCCAAGATGCCATGTTTGTTGATAAAGAGGAATTAAATGGACTTCTTGCCTATGCTCCGGATATTTTTAATCCTATTATTACGTGGGCAAAACGAGCAAACTGGCTTTTTTAAAAACGGTATCCTCTCATTCTTTATGAGAAAATAATGAGCTTTTCATAAAAATATTAGAGATTAAACGGGAAACTGATTTTTATGCAGGCTATATTCCTTCAGAACGATAGGCATAAACAGCTGCTTTTTCCACATCACGTCCCACGATATAACCATCCTGATAATATTCTGCAAGAATAGGATACACAGTCGGATCTTCCTGTGCATGACGTTCTGCGTCCAAAATAAGGGAAACAGCTTTTTTAGGATTTCGCTCAACACCATATCCCTCATAGTATAAACCCGCTAAGATAAGGTTTGTCCGTGGGTGGCTGACAAATTGCTGTGCTTTTTGTGCATATTTTAAAATTGTTTCTGTATTGCGGGGAAGAATCTGTCCTTGCATGCTGAAAGCTGCCATAAGATAACAGGCTTCAGGATGCCCTGCTTCTGCAAGGGTTTTAATAATTTCAACAGCTTTTTGTTTTTCGTTTTTATCAAGCAGCTCATAGGCATGCTTGAGCAGTTTATTCATAGCTTCAATTTTTTGTGCAATATAGCGCCATGTCAGTGAATTTAAAAGCTGTTCCTGTTCCTCCGTCAATGGCTGCGGTAAAAATTTGATAAAAGTATCAGCATAAAATTCATGAAAAGGAATAAAATTTTTGCTTTTTATCAGTTCCTTATCTTTACGAAAAATTCTAAGTAAATCCTCTTCACTTGGAATTGCGTGGTTAAATGCGGTATGGGAAACAGTATTGAAAGGTGATTCTTTCAACCATTTTTTATATTGCTTTTCTTCGTTTTGTGATGTGAAATCCATGAAAACTACCTAATTTTGTTCTGCTTTTTTCATACGTTCAACAGCTTCCAATAAAAGCGTCTCCCTGTATCCGATAATAACAGTTCCGTCAGGAAAAACAGCCGTTGGAAATGAGGCTCTGGGATTATATGATTTTAATTTATTAACAATTTCAGCACGTGCTTTGCCAATATATTTATCAACAACAACATCAGTATAATCAATACCATGCAAGGTTAAAAATTCCTGTAATCTGGCACAATGACGGCATGTTGTTAAATCATATAAAAGCGTTTTGCCGTCTTTACAGGGCTCAAGGGCAAGTGCATAATTTTCTTCAAATCCAAAAGGAATGCCGTTTTCATCATGATTTCTTGAAGAATTTTTTTTCGTAATCATACCGGTGAGAATGGCGGCAATAAAAACGAGCCCAATAACAACCAACATACCTTCAGTCATACGGATTTACTCTCCTTCCTGCAACCTGATATGTTACAATTATCACAGAGCAGAAAAGAAGTATAGTAAAAAATCGTCCTGCTATTGAATAGGAATTTGCTTATCAAAAGAAGGATGTCCGTCCATGCTGTTATTATAAATAACAGGTAAGTCAAAAAATAATTCTCCGTCAAGAGCTGAAGATTTTTCCATGGCTGTATCGGGAACCAAATTCCATAAATCAACAATCATAGCCCTTTTTTTCAAAATATAGCCTGCGTCTTGTCCGATGCAAAAATCATTGGTAAAAGCATATTCAGGCTTAGGAATGGCAAAAGTATTTGCTTCAACTTCAAAATTTACCTTTGGACGTATAAAATCATAATGTATTGAACTCATATTTTCCCTCCGGTTTTGAATATGCATTTTTCATGCAATTTTTATTTTAACTATAAAAAATAGAATGTTATAAAAATATAAATGCTGATTATTTTTTCAGAGGAAAAATTTTCCATTTTTTTCACTTTTTTGACATTGATTAACTTGAAAAAATATTGTAATTAAAAGAAGATATATAAAAAATATAAAAAGAATACTTATGGACATATTTAATTTTGATCCTGCATATTTTTTAAGTTTTTTACTTACTTTTTTACGAATGAGTATTATTCTTTTTATGTTGCCTATTTATTCTACGGAAGGCTTGCCGAACCAATGGAAAGCCGCCTTTTGTTTAATCATTACCTTCGCTGTTTTTCCTCATGTATCCTTGTCTCCCGAATCCATGCCCTCACACCCGTTTGCCATTGCGCTTCTCATTTTAGGTGAAATTGTATTGGGGCTCATTTTATCCTTGGCTATTCAAATCTTTTTTGCAGGTATTCAGGCAGGCGGTGAACTTATCGCCATGCAAATGGGCTTTAGTATGATGCAGTTTGCCGATCCTACAACCAATATGCAGGTTGGTGTTATTTCCCATATGTTATTTATTGTTACAGCAATAATTTTCCTTATGTTTGACGGGCATATTTATTTATTGCGGGCTTTTATTGAAACCTATAAATATATCCCCGCCGGAGGGCTTTTTCTTTCACAAACAATTTTTGATCAAATCTTTTTACTGGCCAATATGCTTTTTTCTCTGGCATTAAAAATTATTGCCCCGGTTCTGGCTGCAATTTTTTTAACAGAGTTAGGACTGGGATTAATGAGCAGAATGGTGCCCCAAATGCATATTATGGAACTTGGGTTCCCGTTGAAGATTTTAGTGGGCTTTTTCTTTTTAAGTTCAATTTTTCAATTATTAACACTAGATATGCAAAATTATGTCATTTCCATTGATGATTTATTTTTAAACCTTATCAATGCTCTGCGAGCAAGGTAAATTATGGCAAAAGATCCCAGCAAAACCGAGAAAGCAACGCCTAAACGGAGAAATAAGCTCAGAAAAGAAGGAAACGTTGCCAAATCAGTGGAGTTCACCAAAACGTGTACTCTTCTTGTGGGCTTTGCAACTATGTATTTTTATTTGCCCTATGCCGGAAAAAAATTGGGGCAGTATTGGGTGGAATGTTTTAACACGCTTGATGAGAATATCATTACCCCGACAACTGCCCATGCTATTTTATGGGATTTTATTGTTCAGCTTGGAATTATCTGCGGACCGATTGTTGTTTGCGTTGCTCTTTCTGCTTTTGTGTCACTGCGCAAACAAGTCGGGCATTTGTGGACAACCAAGGTTTTTAAATTCAAATGGTCACGCTTTAATATTGTCAATGGATTAAAACGGGTATTTTTTTCTGTTGATACTTATGTTCGTTTGCTCAAAGCTCTTGCCATTGCTATTATTATCGGCTATGTTCCTTTTATTTTTATTGTCGGGCAGGCATCAGTTTTTTCCGGTTTGTATTATACAAATGCCCATGGACTTGCTTCTTATCTTTTGTCAGCCAGCTCACAAATGATAAAATATACTATGCTGCCTATTATTGCGTATGCTTTTTTTGATTTATGGCATAGTTTTTATCAGTATGAAGAAAACAATAAAATGACGAAACAGGAAGTCAAAGATGAAATGAAAGATGCCATGGGTGACCCTGTTATTAAAAATAAACAAAAGCAAAAAATGATGCAGTTTATGCAGCAGCGTATGATGCAAAGTGTGCCGAAAGCCGATGTTATTATTACAAACCCTACCCATTACGCTGTTGCCCTGCAGTATGACCCGACAATTTGCCCTGCCCCTCTTGTGATAGCAAAAGGGGTTGATAAGGTGGCGCTGCGGATTAAAGAAGTTGCCCGTGAACACGGTGTGCCTATCAAAGAAAACAAGCTTCTTGCCAGAAGTTTATATTCTTCCGTTGATATCGGTGAGCCCATTCCGGAAGATTTATATAAGGCTGTGGCTGCAATTATTGCGGAAATCTGGAGAATTAAAGGAAAGATAAAATAGGTTACAGTATGCAAAAAAATGTATTTTTATTTGATAAACAAGACACGGTATTTTTAAAAAGTGTCAATGCCAGCATTGAATGTAATAATACTTTAGCCAGCCATTATCAGCATGAAATTCATCCAAATGGTATTATCGATATGTGTATTTCCCGTGAAATGCGCATTGCCACAGCTGTCATCAGTTTGATTGACAGGCTGCAGACCAATAATGTTGATGAACGATTAATAGCGCTTCGTAACCTGCACCATGAAGTTTTGCTGACCTCACGGACAAAATTCAGAAGAAATACGGCACGTGTGCTTATTGAAATCATGAAAGAAATTATCCGTGCCTATGGCGACGAGCAAAAGCAGCTGCAGCTTGCCCATGATTTTCGAATTGCGGCAACAGGAAAACCAACTATAGTCCGCAAACTTTTGCGGCGTTATCACTTACTGGAAATGCCGGAAAAATGGAATCAACTCGTTTTTGACCACCACGTTCATGATGCCAACACAAAAGGCAGAAAATCCCCTACTCACCTCATTATGGATGCATGGGTAAAAGGGATACGCTCACTGACTGTTATTTATTACAATTATATCAAACCGGAAACTGCCTATGAACTTTTGGAAGCAAGCAAAATCGTAGGTATTAAAGTTCGTATCGGCTTGCTGTACAATATTATTTTTCGGCATAGGCTGATTGATTTTATTTGGGTACCCCAAGGGTTTTATGGAACTGATGATTTTTTAAAATTTTTGCAGGAACCTAATATGCAGGCTTTGATGGAAGATGCAAGACAAATAAGCCGCTGGAGAGAAAAATTTGTTTATAAAATTGTTGAAGAATGGAACGGACATTTACGTGCCAAAATAAATAATGAATTTTCTTTGGAACTTCCGCCTATTTCTCAGGACGAATATAAAAAATTTGTCAGCATCGGACAAAGCTCCGTTTTGCACCTTGCGGAACTTATCCATAATGCTGCAAAAGAAACACTGGTCAACAGGGTTGTTTCACTGAAAGAAAAAATGCATGAGGCAAAAGACGATCAGGAACGCCTTGTTTTAACCAATCAATTAAATAATTATGACAAACTGACAACCGAGTATTTTCTTGAGCTTCTTGAAGACTGTGAACATGTTATTGAAAAAGAAATTATTGCCAAAGTCCTTCTTGGTGATACCGAGCCTATTCCTGTTATTCCCCAATACAGCCCGCTTGAACTTGTCAATCGGTTGAGAGAAACCCATTACAACAGCTATATTGTTTTGAACTTGGCAAATACTACTCCTGAAGAAGTTATCAATTTATTATGGGATACGAAAGGTGAAATTACCCATTTGGAAATATTTAATGCCTATGACTGGCAAAAAGGAAAAGAGAAATATATTGTTGAAATTAATGAATTGATGCTTGCTATTAACAGAAAAAATACGCCGCATTTAAAAGCTATCATTCTCAAACTGATTGAAAAATGTAAAAAAGAAAGTGAAAAGCAGTTATTTGAAGATGAAATTGATAATTTCTTTTCTGATAAAAATACCAATTTGGAATTTTCTAATAATGAAGAAAAACTGCTTGAATATAAAAACAGCCCAAAACTGAAACCTCTTTCCCTTGAAGAAAGAATTAAAGTTTTACATGAAATATTAAGGAATATTTCTACTATTATCAATTATTACAGAGGAAAAAAGCTCTTTACCCGTATCGGAACGGACTCCACCAGCCGTGTAGGACGATTGGCTGGAATGGGACTTGCGTATATTCAATGCCTGCCCCATAGAACAATTCGGGAACTCAAAAAAAATACCAATGATTCCAGAATGATTATTCCCATACGGAAAGAAATACGCATGGTGGATACCTATATTATGCCCCATGCCAACGAAAATATTTCAATTTTTTATAAGATATTGCGAAAAATACCATTTTTAAAAAAATTTACTTATAAAAAATACAGGACGTGGACAGATTTTGAAACAAACACTTCTGTTTTTAATAATGGCAATTGCTCCCAGAACCTTACGGATTTTGTCGCTAATAAAGGGAATATCGTCACCCTTGGCGGCAAAGGCAGACGTTCAACCAATGGCTTTTTGGATAATAAGCCGAAGAATACACTCCATACCTATAACTATTTAAACAGCAATTTATCAAATATTATCAAAGTGTTAATTGGTTTTATTTCTGCTTTTTACTCTTTCCAGTCCACGCAGGATATTGCATTTTTAGCTTGGTGGGGGGCTGTCATTTGGTTTATTATCACCGGCGTCAGAAATATTTTCCAAGCAATTTTGGGAGTTGGCGGCTGGAAGCGTTCACCGCTTATGCGCTGGAATAACTATGTCAGTTGGAGCCGTCTTTGTGATTCTCTCATGTATACAGGAATTTCGGTTATTCTTCTGGAATCCATTGTTCGGGTTTACTGTTTAGAGGAAACCTTTGGGATAACAGCCTCAAATTATCCGTGGCTTTCGTTTACCGTCATTTCCCTTGTTAATGGTATCTATATTATGGGACATAACTATATCCGCGGCTTGCAGACGGAAGCTATTGTGGGCAATTTTTTCAGAAGTTTTCTTGCCATTCCAATTTCCATTGTCTATAACCACATTTTCTTTAATTTTTTAATGTTTTTTGGTATTGCAAATGCGCTTGAACTTGTGGCGGCATGCTCTGCCATTACTTCAAAAATGGCTTCCGATACAGGTGCGGCGCTTGTGGAAGGCTATGCTGATAAAAAAAGTTATACTTGGTTTAGAAAATGGGATTATCGCCTTGCCTTTGAAAAACTCTATTCACAATTTACCCAGCTTGAGCTTATTTTTCCTGAAAAAGGCAGTGCGGAAATGCTTAAAAAACCGCAAGAAGTATTAACAATTATTAAAGACAGAGATAAACAGTTATATATCAATATCATTATCAATGCCCTTGATTTGATGTATCTGTATTATTATCAGCCTCGTTCCATTTCTACGTTAAAAAAGATTGTTCACTCCGTTTCTGAAAATGAAAAATTAGCTCTTCTTCGCATGCAGTATGTGCTGTTTTGCCATAAGGATATCAGCCAGCTCTTTATTGATGAAATGCTCGGGGAAAACTATGCCAGAGCACTGTCATTTTACTTGGACACCCATGAAGATTATCTGAAACAATTACAAAAAATTTGCCAGATTGAATATTAGGATTTTTATGCAAATTGTACTTTATGAGCCGGAAATACCTCCCAATACAGGGAATATTGCCCGTCTTTGTGCCGGGACTCAAATTGAACTGCATCTTATTGAGCCGCTTGGTTTTTCTCTGGATGATAAATATTTAAAACGAGCTGGACTGGATTATTGGCCCTATGTCAAACTTTCCATTTGGAAAAATTTTGAAAGCTATATGAATATGGCAGGGAAACAGCATCGTTTAGTTATGACAAGTGCAAGAGGCGGGAAAAGTTTACACACTTTTCAATATACAAAAGAGGACGCCCTCATTTTTGGACCGGAAACAAGGGGGTTACCTCAGGAAATTTTATGTCTTTCACCCTATCGTGTAAAAATACCCATTTTTAATACTGTGAGGAGTTTAAATCTGTCCACCAGTGCAGGAATTATTTTGTATCAGGCGCTTGCCGGTTCAGGGATTTTAGATGAATGGGAACAAACGGATATGAATATCATTAAATAAAAAAAGGGCGAAACGCCCTTTTTTTATGCCAATATTACACAGCAATTACATATCAATGTCTTGTTGTTCAGCTTGTTTTTCCATATTTTGATTTTCTTCCATGGGCATGGCTTCTTCCTGCATCATATTTTGTTCAAAACCTTCAAAGTTACCATATGGGCAATATCCTCTCATACCGTGGTGAGGAGGCATGCGATGCGGATTTCTCATATGAGGAGGCATTCTTCTGTCATAGTTTTGAGGGCAGGGATGAGCATATTGGTCATAATGTTTTTTGAAACAGGGAGTTAAATCTCTGTGGAATCTGAAACCGGCAAAGTCAACGCCGTATTTTTCACGGGTAGTTGTCATGAAGTTTTCGTTTAATGTTTTGATTTGCCGATCAAGCATAACCAGTTCACGGGCAGTTTTGGAAATAAGTTTTGGTTCTGCATTGGGGTTATGTGTAAACGCTTTGTATTCCAAACGTTTTACACGTTTTTCATCTTTTAATTCCTGAATTTTTTTGATATGGGCTTGATGTTCTTTTTCCCATTTTGCAAAATTATCCGTATCCTGAGCAAATTCTTCAAAAGTTTTCAAACTGCTTTCTTCTGCATAAGAAAAACCGGAAGAAACTCCAAAGGAAAGACCTAAAACCATTGCGCTGATAATAAAAATATTTTTTATTTTCATTGTATTCTCCTTTCTTTTTTATTAAGCAATTTATATTCCAAAAAACTTTATCCTTAGTATTCAGGCTGTCAGAATAAAAATTTTCCTCACATTTTGTCTTGAAGTTAATGAAAAAAGTGTGTAAATTATACACATCAAAAAGTAAAGTTTAACTTTTTTTCACATGTCTTTTGTATTAACAGTACACATTTACTTTATAAATTAAAGGAATGAATTTGGCAAGCATTTTGCAGATACATAAAAATGAGATTAATTATACGTGATGCCCCATGCAAAAAATATTTTTAAAAATTGCCCCTTATTTTATTATTTTGATTGTCTTTATTGTTGCCACTTCCCTGCTGGTCTGGGACATTAAAATTTCAGAACGCAACATTAATATCTCTACCTTTCTTATCCGTGAAAAAGGAAAATCTATTTTACAAACCATTGAATCCAATATTATTGCTTCACAGATTGATACAAAAGAAAAAATGGATGATTTAATCAGCAATTATACATTACAAGATGATGTTGAATTTATTGCATTAGCCAATGGAAAAGGCATGGTGCTGGTTTCCAATAATGATGATATGATTGGCAAAATCCTGCCTATTACCCCAGCGCTTGCGGAAACTTCAAATTACAATGTGTGTATTAATCCGGATTTTCCTTTTAATTCTGCACAATTGGAAGAATCAAAATATATTATTGTGCAAAGAGCGCTGTTTCCTCCTCATCCCCAATTTGAAAAAAGGAACGGACATCATAGAAGAAATAAAATCCTTCACTGTCAGCGTGAACTGCTCCGCAATTTTAGTGCTGATAATATGCAGATTTTTCTTGTGGTTGGTTTTAAAACTGAAGAAATTTTAGAAGCTAAATTACGCGATGACAAAAAAACTATGCTGCATGTTATTGCTTTTAGCTTTCTTATTTTTATGAGCTTGCTGTCTTTTGTCCTTTTAAAAAAATATCAAAAATCATACCAGCTTATTGAAACATCAAAAGTTTATTTTGACGGGCTCATGAAAACGATACCCCTTGGAATTATGACATTAAATAAAGATAATGTCATTGTAACCTGCAATCCTGTTACAGAAGAAATGCTTGGCAGCAGCAATTTGACGGGCAAAAATATATGCGATTATATCCCTTCTGTTGCTTACCTCAACTTTGATGTTCCGATTATCAATGCCATGGTAAAAACAACTCATCAGCCTGACAACAGTTTGGAACTGAACAGTTTTACCATTACTATTGATAATGAAAAAAAAGGAATAGGTATTATTTTACGAGATTTAAAAGAAATCCAAAAATTGCAGGAAGAATTGAACAGAAAAGACAGACTTGCTTCCGTGGGGCAATTAGCAGCCGGCATTGCCCATGAAATCCGAAATCCTTTAAGCACCATAAAAGGATTTGCACGAATTTTTGAAGAAAATTCCAAGGAAGGAAGCGAAGAAAAAACGCTTGCAGAAATCATGAATCAGGAAATTTGCCGGGTAGATAAAGTTATTGCTGATTTACTGGAACTTTCCAAACCCAATACCCTTACAAAAAGTATTGTTTCTCTGCAAAAAGTTATTGAGCAAGTACAAAATTCTCTTGTTATTCAGGCAAAAGAAAACCAAGTTGTCTTTCATAATGAAATTACGGCACCGGAAGTAAATCTTGACTTTGATAAAATAATTCAGGTTTTCCATAACATATATATCAATGCAATTGAAGCCATGAAAAAAAATTCTCCCGAGAAAGAACGCTGTATTACAACGAAGGCTTGGCAGGAGCAAAACACCATTCATATTTCTATCAAAGACAGCGGGCATGGCATAGCACAAAATAAAATTTCTCAGCTTTTTACACCGTATTTCACAACAAAAGCAAAAGGAACGGGGCTTGGACTTGTTATAGTGCAAAAAATCATTGAGGCACACAAAGGCAGCATAAAAGTTGAAAGCAGCGAACATGTTGGCACAACTTTTCTGATAACATTACCACTTAATATCTAAGCAGAGGGATTTGTATGAATAATCATATTTTAATTGTTGATGACGATAAAGCACACGGGCTTATGCTGGAAACATTATTGAAAAAATGGCAATTCAAAATTTCACGGGCAGAAAATGGGATTGAAGCAGTTGAAAGGATTAAAGAAATTCCTTTTGACTGTGTGCTTATGGATATCCGTATGCCTGACATGGACGGTATCACTGCCCTTAAATTTATCCATGCCTACAATCCTGCCATTCCCGTTATTATGATGACAGCGTTTTCTGATGTTGAAAATGCCGTTGAATGTGTAAAAAGCGGTGCTTATGATTATCTGACCAAACCTCTTGATTTTGACAGGCTGAAAATAACCCTTGATAACAGCTTAGACCATGCAAAACTCAAAAAACAAGTAGAAACAATGGAAATTGAATACCAGACCAATATTATCGGAAGCAGTAAACCCATTGTTCAATTAAAAGAGCTAATTAAAAGTTTTGCACCATCTGATGCAACCATACTGATACGCGGAAAATCCGGAACGGGAAAAGAACTGGTAGCCCGCACTATTTATGAGCTCAGCAACAGAAAAAATAAACCTTTTGTGACTGTCAATTGTGCTGCCCTTTCTGAAACACTTTTGGAATCCGAACTTTTCGGACATGAAAAAGGAGCGTTTACAGGTGCGGACAAAAAACGGGAAGGACGTTTTTTCCAAGCCAATGGCGGAACCATTTTTCTTGATGAAATAGGCGAAATTTCACCGCAAATGCAAGTCAAACTATTACGGGTTTTACAGCAAAAAGAAATCCAGCGGGTCGGCAGTGATGAAACTTTTGTCATAGACGTGCGGATTATTGCAGCAACCAACAGAAATTTAGAAGAAGAAATACAAAACGGGCGTTTTCGTGAAGATTTATACTACCGTTTGAATGTTGTCACCTTGGATGTTCCAAGCCTTGCAGAACGGGAAGGAGATATTCCTGTTTTGGCACAGCATTTTCTGACGCAATATGCAAAGAAAAACAATAAAGAGATAAAAGGTTTTACCCCTAAGGCTATGGATTGTCTTTTAAAGCATGAATGGCGCGGCAATGTCCGGGAACTGGAAAATGTCATTGAAAGAGCCTGTATTTTAACCTACGGAGATTATATCGACGAAGCACAGCTTCCCAATTTACTGCAGCATATCCATACTCCCAAAAATGATTTTGCAAGCATAAGCACATTGGAAGATATGGAAAAAGCCTTTATTTTAAAAACATTAAAAGAATGTGATAATAATAAATCCGAAACGGCAAAGCATTTGGGTATTTCACGCAAAACCCTGCATACAAAAATCAAACAATATAATATGGAAGAAGAATAAAAAATGATTATTGTGTACACCGGCAACGGCAAAGGAAAAACAAGCGCAACTGTTGGACAAGCTTTGCGGGCGTATGGGAATGCCATACCCCTCTGCTTTGTACAATTTATGAAGAGCAATGTGCAGGCAGGCGAACAAATTGCATTGCAAAAGCTTTTGCAGGATAATTTTCATATCGGCGGATGCGGTTTTTTCCGGAATGAAGCTGACAGAGCAAAGCACAGGCAGGCGGTTCTTGCCGCTCTTGCATGGCTGGAAACGAAAAAAGAACAAGCTGCCATGCTGTTATGCGATGAAATCCTTTATGCATATCATGCAAAACTTATTACTCAGGAAGAAATTGAAAGGCTGATAACATACTGCAATGATGCCCAAAAACACCTTGTGCTTTCAGGGCGCTATGCTCCTGACTGGCTCATTGAACAGGCAGATATTGTTTCTGAAATTAAGGAAATAAAACACGCCTGCACAAAAGGGGTCAAGGCGCAAAAGGGAATTGAATTTTAATTTTTTTTCTTTTTATTTCAATAAATTATCAAATAAATAAAAAATTTTTAATTTTTTTTATTAAAAACACTTGTCGAATAAAAAATCATACTTATTTATTCCTTGTAAGGACGATAGGTCCGGATAAATTATAGATAATCCGTTTGGAGGAATATATGAGTAAGATTATTGGTATTGACTTAGGTACCACTAATAGCTGTGTTTATGTAATGGAAGGTAAAGAACCTAAATGCATTACAAACCCAAATGGTGGCCGCACAACACCTTCTGTTGTTGCTATCACCGATAAAGAACGCTTAGTTGGTGATACCGCTAAACGTCAAGCAATCACAAACCCGGAAAGAACCATTTTTGCCGTAAAACGTCTTATGGGGCGCCGTGCCGACTCAGCAGAAGTAGCAAAATGGAAAGATCATTCACCATATCGCATTGTTGCAGCACAAAATCAGGATGCTGCGGTTGAAGTTGACGGCCGTCATTACAGTCCGCCGGAAATTTCTGCTATGATTTTGAGCAAATTAAAAGCTGACGCAGAAGCTTATTTGGGCGAAACCGTTACTGAAGCTGTTATTACTGTTCCCGCTTACTTCAATGACGCCCAACGTCAGGCAACAAAAGACGCAGGCCGTATTGCAGGTCTTGATGTGAAACGTATCATTAACGAGCCTACAGCTGCTTCCCTTGCTTATGGTTTTGATAAAAAAACCAATGAAAAAATCGCCGTATACGACTTAGGCGGCGGCACATTCGATATTTCCATTCTGGAAGTTGGGGACAATGTTGTTGAAGTTCGTGCAACCAACGGGGATACTTTCCTTGGCGGCGAAGACTTTGACCAATGCATCATCAAATTCCTTGTTGATGAATTCAAAGCACAAAACGGCATTGACTTGTCACAAGACCGCATGGCTTTGCAAAGATTAAAAGAAGCTGCTGAAAATGCAAAGAAAGAACTTTCCACTTCCATGGAAACTGAAATCAACTTGCCGTTTATCACTGCTGACCAAACAGGTCCAAAGCATTTAATGGTAAAATTGAGCCGTGCTAAACTTGAGCAGCTCGTTATGCACCTTGTTGAACGCAGTATTGACCCTTGTAAAAAAGCTCTTGCTGACGCTGGTCTTTCCGCAAAAGAAATTGACGAAGTTGTGCTTGTCGGCGGTATGACCCGTATGCCTCTTGTTCAGCAAAAAGTCGGTGAATTTTTCGGTAAAGAACCTAACCGTTCCATGAACCCTGACGAAGTTGTCGCTATGGGTGCAGCTATTCAAGGCGGTATCTTGGCTGGTGATGTAAAAGATGTTCTTTTGCTTGACGTTACCCCGCTTTCCCTTGGTATTGAAACCATGGGCGGCGTATTTACAAAGCTTATTGAACGCAACACGACAATCCCAACCAGAAAAAGCCAAACCTTCACCACTGCTGCCGATAACCAACCATCAGTTTCTATCCATGTTTTACAAGGGGAAAGACCAATGGCAGGCGACAATATGACCTTGGCTCGCTTTGACTTGACCGGTATTCCACCGGCACCGCGCGGTATTCCTCAAATTGAAGTTTCCTTTGATATTGACGCCAATGGTATTGTCAATGTTTCCGCAAAAGACCTTGGAACAGGAAAAGAACAATCCATTCAAATTACTGCTTCTTCAGGTCTTTCCGAACAGGAAATCCAAAATCTTATTCACGAAGCGGAAACCCATGCTGCTGACGATAAGAAAAAACAAGAACTTATTGAAGCCCGCAACCAAGCTGACAGCCTTATTTACGGCACTGAACGCTCAATCAGCGACCTTGGTGACAAGCTTGACGCAAGCCTGAAAGCTGACATTGAATCTAAAATTGCAGACCTCAAAACCAAAATCCAAGGTGAAGATGTTGATGCAATCAAAACTACCAGCGATGAACTTGCCAAAGCTTCCCATAAATTGGCAGAACAGCTCTATGCTCAACAAGCCAATCAGCAAAATGCACAGGCTGGTGCAAATGCCGGTGCTGCCGGCAGTGCCGGTTCTGACAAAAAAGACGGTGACGACGTCATGGATGCTGATTTTACTGAAGTAAAATAAGTTCTAAACAATACCCCCATAATAAATATGTATAAAACGGCCCCACATTCGTGGGGCTTTTTTATTTAATTGTGTATTATTGTTGCAAAGTAAAACTTTTTATCTCTGCTGTCCATTTCTGTTTGCGAAAATAAGCAATCATAGAAATTGAAAACAAAAAAAGACGTGCAAAATAATCTTTCTCTCTTACTCGGTATTGCACAAGCTTTCTTCCCGCTCATTGCGGGGTATCGCGAAATAAGTTATCAATGTTTTTTATTTCTTTCAATAATGCATGAACCTAATGGAAAAATAAAATCTATTTATTTTGTATATTTTTACTTGACTATAAAGCAAGTTTTAGGTAAAAAGATTTCTCATTGATTGGAACATGCCCATGTGGCTCAGTCGGTAGAGCGTATCCTTGGTAAGGATAAGGTCAGCAGTTCAATCCTGCTCATGGGCTCCAGTTTACAGTGTCGGGATGTAGCGCAGTCTGGGAGCGCACTTGAATGGGGTTCAAGGGGTCGGAGGTTCAAATCCTCTCATCCCGACCATAAAAATTATATTTTGTTTGTCATAAGCTAGTTAAATTAAAACTAGCTTTTTTTATATTTCGTATTAAATTTAATTCTCTATTAATATGTCAGAGTTAACTTTACAAAAAAATTATGATGTCAGCTTTGCTTCTCCGGTTTTAAAATGGGCTGGAGGAAAGGGGATGTTATTGCCTCAGCTTACTGAGAAATTTCCCAATAAGCTGCTCTGCGGTGCAATAAAAAAATATATTGAGCCATTTGTTGGCGGCGGTGCTGTATTTTTTGATATAGCAAATAGTTATTCTTTTGAAAAAGCATATTTATTCGACATTAACCCTGAATTGATAATTCTATACAATGTAATAAAAAATAATGTGTCAGATTTGATTAACGAATTAGATATGCTGCAAAAAAACTATTTTTCGTCTGATAATAAAAAAGAATTTTATTATCAAATGCGGAATGAATATAATGCATTTGATAAAAAAATCAATGCAAATGCTTATTCCCGATCTTTTATTCGGCGTGCTGCGTTAACCGTTTTTTTAAACAGAACATGTTTTAATGGGTTGTTCCGAGTTAACAGTAAAGGATTATTTAATGTTCCTATAGGCAGTTATGCCAATCCCCGTATCCTTGATGCGGAAAATTTGATAGCTGTATCAAAAGCATTAAGCAATGTTACTATTTTTCAAACGGATTTTGCCCGTGTATTGGAATTTGCTGATAACGATACTTTTATATACTATGATCCGCCCTATCGACCGTTAAAAAATTCCTCTTTTACAACATATGCCGCCAAAACTTTTGATGACAACGAACAAATTCGATTAAAAAAAGTTTTTGAACAAGCACATAAGATGGGAGCATTGCAGATGTTAAGCAATTCCGATCCGACCAATATTGGTTTTGATTCATTTTTTGATGATTTATATAAAGGCTATACGATCTATCGTATTTTTGCTAAACGTTTGATTAATGCTAATCCAAACGGACGCAGTGCAATTAAGGAAATACTTATTACAAATTATGACGTATGATAAAGAACTATCGATTATATTGCGGTGATTGTTTAAATATTTTGAAACAAATTCCAGAAAATACTTTTGATATGATTTTTGCAGACCCACCATATATGCTTTCCAATGGTGGCATTACCTGTCAGAATGGAAAAATTGCTTCTGTAAATAAAGGTAAATGGGATGAAAGTCTAGGGGTAGAAGCTAATTTTGACTTTCATAAAAATTGGCTGGTTGCTTGTAAAAGAGTTTTAAAGAGCAATGGATCGCTTTGGGTATCTGGTACGTATCATAGTATTTATTCTTGTGGTTTTGCCATACAGTTGTTGGGGTATCATATTTTAAATGATATTGCATGGTTTAAACCAAATGCAAGTCCTAATATGAGTTGCCGTTATTTTACTGCCAGCCATGAAACGCTCATTTGGGCAAGAAAAGACAAAAAAGTACCCCATACTTTTAATTATAATATAATGAAAAATGGAGATTTTTCATCTGATTTTATTAAAAAGCCCAATACACAAATGCGAAGTGTTTGGGCTATTGGAACTCCAAAAGCGAATGAAAAGACTTTTGGGAAACATCCTACACAAAAACCTTTAGCATTATTAGAACGGATTATTCTTGCTTCAACAAATGAAGGAGATTTAATTTTAGATCCTTTTATGGGAAGCGGTACAACCGGAGCTGCCGCATTAAAACATAACAGGAAATTTATCGGAATTGAAAAAGAAAAAGAATTTATAGAAATTGCGGAACAAAGATTACAAAATTGTCTCAATAAATTATAAGGATGTAATAAAATGAAAGAAAACGGAATTGGCGGGGCAAATACAAAAACTGGTTTGATATTTGAAGGTAAAACTAATTTACAAACTTTTTTATCTCTTCAAAATGGATATTCATGCAAGTCAAATACTCATGGCTGGGTCGATGTATTTTTTAATAATGAGCAAGTAGCTTCTCTTTTTAAGAAAAATGCCCTTTATAAATTTTTGGATTATAGAAATGTGAATTATGCTTCTATGTTATCTAAAAAACTTTTACCAGATGATTCTATTTATGTTGTAGTTAATAATACGTTTTTTATTATAGAATGTAAATTTCAAAAAGTCGCAGGTTCAGTTGATGAAAAATTGCAAACGTGTGATTTTAAGAAAAAACAGTATAAAAAGTTATTATCACAGCTTAATATGGAAGTAGAATATATTTATCTTTTAAGTGATTGGTTTAAGCAAAATCAATATAACGATGTTTTGGAATATATTATCTCAGTTGGCTGTTCATATTACTTTGAATATATACCGTTAACAAAATTCGGACTGCCAGTACCTAAGAATTAACTCATAATAACGAACGGTCACACGGATTAAAATTTATAAAAGAAAATACTTGCAATTTGAAAATTTTTATGTAATACACATCTGGTGTTCACGCCCATGTGGCTCAGTCGGTAGAGCGTATCCTTGGTAAGGATAAGGTCAGCAGTTCAATCCTGCTCATGGGCTCCACACTTTATACGATTTTTGTTTTACTTTTCATACAACAAAAATTAATGCAGCAACGCATTGAATTTAAATATTTTTTTAGTTATTCCAAAAGAATAGAAAAAATTATAAAAAATAAAAAAAGTGTTTGACAAAGTAAAATAAGTTCTATATAAAGAACAAACGTTGCCTGGGTAGCTCAGTTGGTAGAGCAGAGGACTGAAAATCCTCGTGTGGGCAGTTCAATCCTGTCCCCAGGCACCACAAATTTCAAGCTCGGTTTATCCGAGCTTTTTTGTGCTTAAGCGACAAAGAAAAAAGCAAACCGAAACATACACCGGTTTGCTTTAACTTTCTATAATAAATATATTATACGCTGACAAAATATCGCAACGTCAGCACGCATATTTATTTGTCATTTTGGTTATCGACAGGTTTGCTTTCTGTATTTTGTTCTTTTTCTTCACTATGAGCAACTGCATTTTCATGCTTCACATGAATTTTATCCTTATCATCAACTATACCCTTACTCAAAAGGTTAGCAGGCATCCACATTACACACATAATCTTTATCCTTGTTAGAGGTTAATCTTAAATAAGAATGTATACTAATAAGGAAAAATTGGCAAGTTAAAATTATACATTTATGAGGCAGTTGCTTTATTATTATATTTTTTTCAATTTTGTGCATGGAGTGTATCGATTTTATTTGGATAATCAAAAGGATAAAAGAGCGTATCATAGAGTGTATTGAAAAAAAAACACAAAAAAAGGGGCAAGCAAGCCCCCATTTCGTTTATTATTATTTCAAACTTGTTTATCTCGTCAATTTTCTAAACTTCATACGATGAGGAGTATCAGCGCTTTTGCCTAATCGTTTACGTCTGTCTTCTTCGTATTCCGTATAGTTTCCGTCAAAGAAATTGACAACTCCTTCATCTTCAAAGGCAAGGATATGGGTGGCAATACGGTCTAAGAACCAGCGGTCGTGACTGATAACAAGCACACAGCCTGCAAAGTTTTCAAGTGCATCTTCCAAGGCGCGCATGGTATTGACATCTAAATCATTGGTAGGTTCGTCAAGAAGAAGAACGTTAGAGCCGGATTTAAGCATTTGCGCAAGATGCAGACGCCCGCGTTCTCCGCCGGATAAAAGGCTGACGTCTTTTTGCTGGTCACTTCCATTGAAATTGAACCGGGAACAATAAGCACGGGCATTGATATCACGATTGCCAAGCTTGATAAATTCAGATCCGGCACTGATAATATCATACACACTTTTACCTGCCTGCAAACTTTCGCGTCCCTGATCAACATAGGCAAGTTTAACAGTTTCACCCAGTTTCATGGTTCCGCTGTCAGGCTTTTCCTGACCGGTAATCATTTTGAAAAGGGTTGACTTCCCTGCTCCGTTTGGTCCGATAATACCAACAATAGCACCGGGTTGGATAATAAAGTTCATGTTTTCCATTAACTCTTTATCCCCCATGCTTTTGCAGATATTCTCTGCCTGAATAACCATATTGCCAAGCCGTGGTCCCGGCGGAATGTAAATTTCCAGTTCGTCCGCAAGACGTTCGCTTTCATGGCTGACCATGGCTTCATAGGCGTTGATACGGGCTTTACTTTTTGCATGTCTGCCCTTTGGAGCCATTCTAATCCATTCCAGCTCACGGGCTAATGTTTTTTGCCGTTCTTTGTCGGAACGCTCCTCTAAGGCAAGACGTTTTTCTTTTTGCTCAAGCCATGAGGAATAATTCCCTTTCCATGGAATACCTTTGCCTCTGTCCAGTTCTAAAATCCAGCCGGCAACGTTATCGAGGAAGTAACGGTCGTGGGTAACAGCAATAACAGTTCCCGGAAATGTATGTAAAAAACGTTCCAGCCATGCAACAGATTCTGCATCGAGGTGGTTGGTAGGTTCGTCAAGAAGCAGAACATCGGGATTTTGCAAAAGCAAACGGCAAAGTGCAACACGGCGTTTTTCCCCGCCGGAAATTTCAGAAACTTTTGCATCGGCAGGTGGACAACGCAGGGCATCCATAGCCATTTCAAGACGGGAATCAATATCCCATGCATTGGCGGAGTCCATTTTTTCCTGAACTTTTGCCTGACGGTCAATCAAAGCTTCCATTTCCTCCGGTTCCATGGGGTCAGCAAATTTGGCATTGATTTCATTAAATTCATTGACAAGGTCAATAATGTTTTTAACCCCTTCTTCAACTACTTCCCGTACTGTTCTTGTCTCATCAACAAGGGGTTCCTGTTCAAGATAGCCAATGCTAAAACCGGGGGCAATGACAATATCCCCTTCAAAATTTTTATCAACACCTGCTAAAATTTTAAGCAGTGAGGATTTTCCTGCACCATTCAAACCAAGCACACCAATTTTTGCACCATAAAAATAGCCGAGACTGATATCTTTTAAAACTTCTTTTTGACCGTGACGTTTTGTCACGCGGTGCATAGAATAAATAACTTTTTCCTGTTCGTTGCTCATAGTTCCTCATTATGATTATAATATTTCTTTTAAAAATGCTCTTGTCCGTTCATGCTGCGGATTGGTAAAGAAAACATCAGGGCTTGCTTTTTCAAGCGGTACACCATGATCCATAAAAATAATCCTGTCAGCAACTTCTTTTGCAAATGCCATTTCGTGGGTAACGCACATCATGGTCATGCCGTCAGAGGCAAGGTCTTTCATAACATTTAATACTTCGTTAACCATTTCCGGATCAAGTGCAGATGTTGGTTCATCAAAAAGCATAACTTTCGGCTGCATGGCAAGGGCTCTCGCAATGGCAACGCGCTGCTGCTGTCCGCCTGATAATTGGATGGGATATTTATGTGCCTGATTTAAAATCCCCACACGTTCAAGAAGTTCCATTGCTTTGGAAACAGCCTGATGTTTGGGAAGTCTGCGAACTTTAATCGGAGCTAAGGTGATGTTATCAAGTACGCTTAGATGTGGATAAAGATTGAATTGCTGAAAAACCATGCCCACTTCACTGCGTAATTTATTCACATCGAGACATTTATCGTAAATATCCACCCCTTCCAGCAAAATTTGTCCTTTTTGGATAGCTTCCAATCTGTTTAAACAACGTATAAATGTACTTTTCCCGGAACCTGAAGGTCCGCAGATAAAAACAACTTCGCCTTTTTCAACAGTTTCACTAATTCCATTTAATACATGAAAATCGCCATACCATTTATGAATGTCACGAATTTCAAGAATAGGCATATCTCCTCCAAATATCTGCTGCGTGCCAGCATCATAAACGTGTATAATATGTATGAATTATACAATTTGTCAAGTTTAACCTTGAGTTATAAAAAAATACCGATGCGGCAGCAGAGCTTCCGCCAAACGGCGGCAAAGCCGTTTGCATTTGTGAAGAATAAGTACTTACGCAACCGGACGGCAGTGCTCATTATTTCCCTCATAAAAAAGACTGACTGAAATTTTATTATTAAATTCGCTTGTTATAAAATTAACCGTAAATTATACCTAAGCATAAAAATTTTAAAAGAAAAATAAAATTTTCTCTGTCAGAGTATTGACACTTTTTATTTTTGTACTAAAATAATTACAGAAATTAATTTTACTCCTATGGAGAGAAACATGTCCCAAAAAGGTTTGGGGATAATCGGCGAAGATACTTCTCTGACAGAAGTATTTAGAATACTTCGGAAAGTTGCCCCTACAGACAGTACAGTCCTTGTGACCGGTGAATCAGGAACAGGCAAAGAAGTTTTGGTCCGGACTTTGCATAAAGAAAGTAAACGGGCAAATGCTCCTTTTATTCCTGTTAACTGCGGCGCTATTCCCAAAGAGCTTTTGGAATCAGAACTTTTTGGACATGAAAAAGGTGCGTTTACCCATGCAATACGCACGAAACCGGGGCGTTTTGAACTGGCGGAAGGCGGAACAATTTTCCTTGATGAAATCGGGGAAATGGACACTTCTTTGCAGGTAAAAATTTTACGTGTCTTGCAGGAAAAAGAAATTGAACGTGTGGGAGGCAACGGACCCAAAAAAATTGATGTCCGTATTGTGGCAGCAACAAACAGAGATTTGGAACAGGAAGTTGCCCTTGGTAATTTTAGAGAAGATTTATATTATCGGTTAAATGTCATTCCTTTGCATCTGCCTCCGTTACGGGAGCGGGGAAATGACATTATCACCTTGGCAGAAACTTTTTTAAAACATTTTTGTGAAAAAAAAGAACGGGAACAATTAACCCTTTCTGAAGAAGTGGCAAAAGTTTTTCTCAACTATGCATGGCCGGGCAATGTGCGGGAACTTGAAAACTTTACAGAACGGCTCAGTATTTTGGCAGATGGACCGCAAGTTTTATTATCCGATTTGTCTTCCAAAATTTTAAACGGCGTGGGAGATGTGAATACTCTTCCTCCCCTTCCCGAAGAAATTACAATTCAAAGCGTCAAACAAAAAGAAAAACAAATATCCTTAGAATCCAGTGTAACACAAGAAGAAAAAAAATCTCTTACGTCCATATTGACGCAAGGTTTTTCAGACTTTTCAGCCCCGGCACAAGCACATGCTTTTCCAACACTTGCTGATATGAAAAACAATAATATGAATTTAAAAGAATTTTTAGACATGATTGAAGATAACATTATTAATGAAGCATTAGAACAAGTTGAGGGTGTAAAAAATCAGGCAGCTGAAATCCTTGGTATAAAACGGACAACCCTTATTGAAAAATTAAAAAAACGAAATATTGAATAAAAAATGAAAATAAAATTTATTCTTTTTGCCCTGAGTTTATGTGTAGCCAAAGTCCCCTTTGCCTATGCTCTTTCTTGGTCTTTTAATCAGGATAAAAATATTGACCAAATCCTTATTGACAGCAATGGAGCAAACGAGAATATTCAGACTATCCGAACAGATACCAATAAAATTTTTATTCAGGGCAATGGTTTTTCAAAAAATTTACAAGCTGTCAAAGGGAATGTTATCGCTGACGTTATTCCCGGTGAATATGGATTAACCATTGTTTTAAATGATAATGCTTTTGGTTTTGTACAGCATCCTGATGACAAAGGAAATATTGTTATCGGTGTTTACAAAGACCCTCTCGGCGCACGCTGGAAACCAACAGAACGAAGCATTAATTTAAATAGGGAAATCATACAAAAAGAAAATAATGCTCAAGCAAAACTTGAAGGAGCAAACAGACAACAAGAAAGAACAGGAACAAATACCGTACAAAATACTGTTACACCCCAAAACGGTGATACCCCCCAAGCGGGAACAACACCGCAGGCAGGCGGAACAGCCCAGCGTACTGCATCTGTCACACAGGCAGGAGAAATTCCGCAAACCTCCGGAACCGAACGTGCTGCTGTAAATCCAAATCCAGCAGGAACAACACCGCAAATTACAGGACAGGCAAACAGTGCACTTCCTGCCCAAAGAAATATTACTGCACAAAACACAGCTGTTTCCAGACAAACTCAGCAGCCTGTAATTTCAGGACAAAAACAAAATACTCTTGTTGGTACCAATCAGCAGCCAATGTTAATCGAACCAAAACAAGAAGCCGTATTATCTGCTGCCGGACAAACAAATTCCAATAACGTTAATTCCTTTGTTACGGAACAAGTGAATACCAATATAATAAATTCTTCTGCAGCAGGACAGTCTGATACCGACAAAACCAATTTCTCTTCTGCAATAAAAACAAATTCCGCCTTGGTAAGCTCCAATAACACAATGCCTGATACCGTGAATTCCTCTGCTGCGGTGCAAACAAATACCGGCAAAACAAATTCTACTGCTGCAGGGCAAACCGAACAGCAAGCCCCGCGTACCCGAGAAGAAAACATACAAAATTCCATGAGTCCCCAAACTGAACCATCTTCTAATCCTTCATTATTAAATTTTATTAATGAAAAAAAAGATCAACTGGTACTTGTTGCAGAAGCAGCAGAAGCAAATACTTCTCCATTGTTCGAACAAGCTGAAACGATAAAACCTGAAGAATTGACGCCTCCTCAGCAAAATCAAACAGCCAATAACGCTAATTCTATTCCTTCCGTTACCTTAAAATTAAATGCAGGTTCTCCTGCTGACACGCATACTATTACCCAAGATGAAATAAAAACACATGAATTGGAAGATGCCGTAATCCAAAAAGATACTGCGGAACAAGTTTCAACGCCCCATTTAATTGAAAAGGAAGAAAAAGTATTACCTCTTGTTATTGAAGATAAAAGACACGATACTATTATCCCGCAGACCGAGGAAGAATTATCTCAACAAAGCGAACCTGTCATTCAGCAGCAGGAAATCCCTAAGGAAGAACCTGCTCAGATACCCGGTGAAATCATCTACGTTGATGAAGAGGGAAATCCCGTCCCTGCCCCATTAGATATTCCTGCCACCATCCAAAATATGCGTAAAGCTTATAATTTAGGTGTTTATGAAACAGTTTTTGAAGAATCAGAAAAATTAAAATCACTGAATTTACCGAAAAACCTGCTGGAAGAAATTTTTTATAACAGAGCAAAAGCATTTTTTGTTATGAATAACGGAAACCTGAAAAATGTAGGAGAATCTTTTATTTCTTATGCACAGGAAGCGTTAAACGTCAATGATGAATCCTCCAGAAAACCGGAATTACTGGCGAATTTGGTTGCAACTTATCTTGAACTGGACAGACCGGAAGAAGCAAGAGCATATACGGATATTCTTTATAAAACCTATCCCTACAGTGTGGATACACCCAATGCAATTTTGCTTTTGAGTGATTACCTTTTGCAGCATCATGAATATACGCTTGCTACACAATATTTACAAATTTTAATTGATAAATATCCTGATAATACCTATGCAAAAAATGCTGCAATGCTGCAAATAAAGACATTGCATAAATTAGGCAATCTTGACCGTACCCTTTCAATGATTAACTTTATCGATCGCCGCTGGCCTAAGGTTTATTTGGAATTTCCCGATTACTTGGTCATTAAGGCACATGTTTTAGAGGAACAAGGGCAAATAGCCGATGCTATTGCAGCCTATTGGCAAATTTTCAACCTCAATCCACAAGATGAAGGCGCCGGGGATATTTTATTTAAAATTGCTAACCTTTACTATGACTTACACCAAAATGATACAGCTAAAAAAGTATTGGAACAGCTGTACCAGCAATTCCCCGAACATAAAAACGTTCCAAGGGCATTATTGTATATGGGGGAAAACGGTCGTTTTGACGACAGGACAAACATTGATGATATTATTGCTATTTTTAATGAGCATAACCCAGAATACCCTGCTACCTATTATAATAAAATCATTAATGAATATCCAAAAAGCGAAGAAGCTTTAATTGCGACCTTACGTCTTGCCACATTAAAATATCTTGAACAGGATTATTTTGATGCAGCAAAATTAGCGCAATCCGTATTTGATAATAATATCGATAAATTTGAAAGCGAAAGCGCTTCCGAACTCTTATTCAGAGCCTTTGACCCGCTTTTAACGCTCAGTTTATCAGAACAAAACACTGAAAGAACCTTAATGCTGTGGGAAAGTTTCCCTGCTGTACACCGTTATTATGAACCCATAAATTCTGCAATGCGTCTTGCCATGGCAAAAGCGTATATTAATAGAGATAATACGCCTGAAGCAGAAAAACTGCTTACCTATTTTCTTGATAAAGTTCCTACCAATGAAACAGAATATCAGGAAGGGATTTATGCTTATGATATTTTTCTTGCCCATGCTCTCAATAAACAAGAATGGAGCCGTGTCTTAGAAACGAATAAAAAAATTGATTCTTGGGCTTTGCCTGTTGAAAAAGAAAATAATAAAAAATATACCACTGCTATTGCTGCGGAAAATTTAGGGCTTGAAGCAAGAGCCCTGCCCATTTGGCAGGAACTTGCCGCCAATGAAAGCATACCCCTTTATCAACGTGCCTATGCACAGTATTTCCTCGCTCGTGATGCGGAAAGAAAACAAAATATCCGCGGTGCATATCAGGCTAATTTAGACGCCTTAGCCATGTTTGAAGATTTGCGGAATGTGCAGTCACCCTATGCAAGTCCGGAACGGGAACGGGAAAGTATTGCAGCTCTCATGGATATTACTGAAATTGCAGGCAGATTTACCGAATCTTTGGAATGGCTCAATCGGTATCGCAATTATATTGCCGAAAATTCAGCGGATTATGCGGGATTGCAGCTTCGTGAAGCTCGTTTACACAGGAAAATGGGTGATACTTTAAGATGGAAGAGTATTTTAGAAGATGTCAGACGCCGTGAACCGGAATCCATTTATGGAAAAATGGCAAGTTCCGAACTCAATACGTATGAAATGGCACGAGATTTAACACGCTTTACAGGAAATAATTAATATGGAAATCGGCGGTATTCTTGTCGGACTGGGCAATCCCGGCATTCAATATGCTGCAACAAGACATAATATCGGTTTTTTGACGTTGGAAGCCTTTTTAAAAGATATGGCAAAAGACTACAGGGTTGAGCAAATTTCAACTTCAAAATTTAATGGCATAACATTTAAACTTGCCTATAAAAATGCTGACTGGATTTGTGCTTTTCCGCAGACGTTTATGAATTTAAGCGGGGATTGCGTCCAGCCGCTTCTGGCATGGTATAAACAAAGCCCGGAAAAACTTTTCGTTATTCATGACGATTTGGATTTAATCCCGGGAAGAATACAATTAAAAAAGAACGGCGGAAACGCCGGGCATAATGGATTAAAATCCATAAGCACTCGCCTTGGAACTCAAGATTATTTTCGCCTGCGCATTGGAATTGGCAGACCAAAAGAATCTTCACAAGTCAGTTCCTATGTTTTAAATGGATTTGGACAGGATAGGGAAGCAATTGAAAATGCTGTTTCAGCAAGTGTTTTTGCATTAAAAGATATTGTGGAAATGGGACCGGTCAAAGCCATGAACAAAATTAATATGAAAAAGAAAGATTAATCTTGTCAAAGCAAAAAAAAATCGCTATAAAACATTTGTCTTTTCAAATTATCTCTCTTTTTTCCCTTACAATTAAAATTAATTACCTATCACGGACGGATATTTTATGTCTGAAATTGTTGCAAAAACAAGAAAAAGAAAAATTGTGGCTGATACCGCAGCGGCCGTTGAAGAAAAACCTGTAAAATCAACTCGCGGAAGAAAACCCAAAAAAGCTCTTTTTGAAGAGAATTTGCAGGAAGAAAATCCTTCTTCGGAAAATTTTTTTGAACAGGAAGAAACTGTTTCCGAACCACATTTTTTTGGTACTTCTTCCTATGATTTTGCCGAAGAAACAAGCCCTAAAAGACCTCACAAAAGAAAATTCATCCATAACCGAAAAAATACCCCTGTTTTACAAGAAGAAAATGAAGAACCTGCTCCCTCCCGTGATGCATTTTTAAGTTTATCAGAATTAAAAACCCGCAGTATGAACGAGTTAATGGATTTAGCGGAAAAATACCAACTCGATAATGCCAGCAGTTTACGCAAACAAGACCTTATTTTTGCGTTACTGCAGTCTTGTATTTCCCAAAACGGGACAATAATTGCAGACGGTGTTCTTGAAGTTTTGCCTGACGGCTATGGATTTTTACGCTCACCACTCAGCAGTTATATGCCCGGTGCCGATGATGTGTATGTTTCCCCTTCCCAAATCAGACGCTATCATTTAAGAAAAGGTGATATTGTCAAAGGGCAAATCCGTCCTCCTAAGGAAGGTGAACGGTATTTTGCGTTGGTAAAAGTAAATGAAGTAGGCTTTGAAGACCCTGAAAAAGCAAAACATTTAGTTTTATTTGATAACTTGACACCTATTTTTCCTGATCAACAGCTCTGTATCGAAACAGATGAAAAAAATTTGTCCGGACGCGTTATTGATATGATGTCCCCCATTGGACGCGGACAGCGCGGACTTATTGTTGCGCCCCCACGAACAGGAAAAACAACGCTATTGCAAAATATTGCCAATGCCATCAGTGCCAAATACCCTGATGTTTATCTTATTGTTCTTCTTATTGATGAAAGACCGGAAGAAGTCACGGACATGGAAAGAACAGTAAAAAATGCTGAAGTTATCAGCTCAACCTTTGATGAACCGCCGCAGCGCCATGTGCAAGTTACTGAAATGGTTTTGGAAAAAGCAAAACGTCTTGTGGAAAGAAAAAAAGATGTTGTCATTTTACTTGATTCCATTACCCGTTTAGGAAGAGCATACAATGCTGTTACCCCTTCATCAGGAAAAGTTTTATCCGGCGGTTTGGATGCCAATGCATTGCAGCGTCCAAAACGATTTTTTGGGGCAGCCAGAAATATTGAGGGAGGCGGGAGCCTTACAATCATTGCCTCAGCCCTTATTGATACCGGTTCACGTATGGACGAAGTTATTTTTGAAGAGTTCAAAGGAACCGGCAATTTGGATTTATACCTTGACCGTCATTTGGCTGAAAAACGCATTTTTCCTGCTATTGATATTAACAAAACAGGTACACGTAAAGAAGATCTCCTTCTTTCTGAGGAAAATTTAAACAGAATTTGGATACTTAGAAAAATTCTTGCCCCCATGTCCTCTATTGACAGCATGGAATTTCTCTTGGATAAAATGCGCGGAACAAAGAACAATAAAGAATTTTTAAACGGAATGAGTAAATAGAATAATGAGCAATACACCGGAAAAACAAAATAATTCTTCTCCTGCAAATTCTTCATCCAAAATTAATGGAGCTGATGTTGATATTTTGTTTGAAGATGTAAAACTGGAACAGTCAGGTTTTATCGGCAAAAAATTAAAAGCTCTGCTTGCACGTTTTTCGTTTTTACGGAAAAAAGCAGTTTGGATACCGCTGCTCGTTCTTTTTGCATTCTTTGTGTTGGGAGGAGGCGGTTTTTCCTATTATGAAATGACAAAAACCAATCGTCCCGGTTATGTATTGTCAACTTTGGAAAATTCACTTATCAGCAAAGATGCTGCTTCGTTTAGCTCCATTATTGACTTGCCGGCATTTTCTGACAATTTTATCAACGATTTTATTAATTCAATTCAAAAGTATCATTTTGTCAATAGCCTCTTGGGTGAAATTCCCCCTACTGAAATCATCGTTGATAATATTTCTTTTTTATTTCTGAATATTTTTAAAGGGACAGAATACGAGAACGAATTTAATAATAAAACCCTTTTTATTCCTAAACATATCAGTGACCTTTTAACACAGGCAAAATTTGAAATAAAGGAACAGACCGGAACTGACAATTATATTATTTCTACAAAATTTTATGATGATTTTTGGGAAAATATCCCTTTAAAACTGGAAGTTCAGCACACAAACACAGGATTAAAAATCGTTAAATTAGCAAATCTTGAAGAAATTTTACAAATTTATAATATGAAACTTTCAAAGCGGCATTTGCAGGAGCAAAAATATAAAAGCAGAAAAAATAAACAAGATTTATATGAAATGGCGATTTATTTGCCTAATTCCTCTTGTTCTCCCCATTTGGCACAATCCGGTGATAGGAAAATTCTTTATGTTAATTATACTGCAGACCCTCATTATCAAAAGGACCATATCGTTGCGTTTGCTGTAAACATAACAATCTCAAATGAAGATGGTATCCAAATTTTAGAAGATACAATCAGAAGCAACACTATTGTTCTTCCTACAAGCGGAGTGAATATGTCAACACCCTTTTCTCTTACGGAAAATCAGGTGAAATTATTGACAGAAAACGGTTCTCTTTTTTGTAAAGCAACGCCAACTATGTTAAATACCAGCAGCGGCAGTTATTTTGACACCAGAAAAAAATAATTGCCAGTTTTCCAATTTAACCGTATACTCATATATGATTTTTCTAAGGAGCTATTATGTCACGTTCAATACACTTAGCACTGCATATTCATAAAGACCCTGCTGCTATGGCAGAACGCGTAGCGCACCATTTGGTGCAAATTTGTGAAGAAGCAATAGAAGAAAGAGGTGTCTTCACTCTTGCGCTTGCCGGCGGTACAACCCCTATTCCCCTTTTTCATCTCTTAGCGGAAAAAGACTGGGCTGAACGCTTGCCATGGGAAAAAATCATGATTTATTGGAGTGATGAAATTTGTGTTCATCCGGATGATCCCAACAGCAGTTACGGTATTGCCAGACGTGAACTCTTATCAAAAGTTCCTGCAACCCGCTATTACAGAATAAAAGGGGAAGCAAATCCGGTTGACGCAGCGCTTGCCTATGAGAAAACTATCCGGGAACATTTCCGTTTAGAACCGGGAGAATTTCCTAAATTTGACTGTATTTTATTAGGGCTTGGTTCCGACGGGCATACTGCCTCTCTCTTCCCCAATGAATACGCAATGCACGAAAGAGAACGTATTGTTATTGACCAATATGTCCGCAGCAAAAGTTCTGACAGAATAACCTTGACCTTGCCGGTTCTCAATAATGCCCGCTGCTGTTTATTTATGGTAACAGGCAAAGAAAAACATGACGCTTTGAGCAAATCCCTCAATTTATTAAGTGAGCCAGTTCTTCCAGCCCAGTTTGTGCGTCCTTCCGGCGGTGATTTGATATGGGTTGTAGACGAAGGCGCCGCCCTTGGTATTGATAAATAATGATAAGTAATTATATTTAAATGAATGAGAAAAAAGCCCTTTCTATGCGGGGCTTTTTTTATTTAATAAGGCTTTGTTATGGAAAGAGGCTGATAAACAAATAAATTCTTTCAATTACAAAAAGCAATCTTGTTTCTATGAAATACAAAAAGCAATGAGAGGTATTAGAGCATTTCCAATAAATCTTGCAACTTTTCTATGCAGGGGAAAAACTTTTGAAAAAGTTTCTTCCCCTGCACCCCTTT